>Ga0209398_1000018_pt1 | contig 196740 bp, 125 predicted proteins | sample AshMeaBigSpring_FD_184125 | JGI IMG/M metagenome (GOLD analysis project Ga0209398, IMG submission 184125) | Groundwater microbial communities from Big Spring, Nevada to study Microbial Dark Matter (Phase II) - Ash Meadows Big Spring (SPAdes)... | ecosystem: Environmental > Aquatic > Deep...
ACCATCGTTTTCACGTACAACGGGTACAACAGAAGTGCGAGTATATGTCTTACCTAATATTCGATATGTATATGTGCGTGTCTCATACTGATACGAACCGTTGAACTTGGCTATGTCGTTGTGAATATCCGTTTGATAGTAGTTGTACAAATCATCCCAGTTAAAACGTGCTTGCTTAATTAACTCTTTTGAAGATTTGTATTTCCAAACGACTACCGATAAAACTGACATTACATCATACAATACATCATGAGCTCCTATGGTCCTATTTATCAAAGCTAATTCAGAATTCAACAAATCAACTCCTCCATTATCATAAGTTTTATCAATGTTTTCAATGTCATTAACTTTTTTTTGATTCATCTGACAACTTAGTAAACGCACAAATGGCCATGCATCCTCTGCTCCATAGATATTAATGTAAGGAATTTCGATTTTTTGAGAATTCAGACTATTATTGAACGTGCTATTTTCAGCCATGTCATTTACACACGGATAATCTTTATAAAAATCAGGTACAATCAATTCGTTAAAACATAATTTGAAAAACTCATTTGTTACCAAACTTTTTAAATAAGATACTCCTATGGAAAAGTCCACGGCGTATGCAAAAGCAGAACCAGGTAATAAAGCATTTGCAATTGCAGATTTTGAACCTTGGCGAGCATTAAACTTTTTAGTATTCATTTTTTCAAAGAATGTCCAAACTTCACCGGCATATAATTTTTTGAAAAATACGTTTCCATTATTTGCAGTTCCGGCAGTAATCAATCCTTTAATGTTGGGCGACTTGTTTAACATAGCACGACTTACCGAACCACCCATACTGTGTGCCACAAGTATTATATCGTTATTTACTACTTGGGGTTCAATGAATGTCTTAAAGCAGTAATTGGCTATATTATTCAAATTATCATCGGAATCGTACCAACAAAGTGCTCCATTGTTGTTCGTATAAGTTTTTCTATATGTACCCAATTTATGGTTATTATCAATTCTGTCCTTTGCTTCTTTTTTATTTGCAAATGTTCCGTGTACGTAAAATACTTTTTTCTCTGCATTAGTTTGTAGCACAAAAGTAACTATAATTATAAGACATATTATTATTCGTTTCATGTTTTCTGTTTTTTTTGAATGTTTGTATTTAAAAATGTACAATAATTTGGTTTTGTTTATATTCTTCCTGAGTTTTTCTTATTTTAGGAATTCCTCTTTCGTTTACAAATAATACCTCTGAAATAATTCCCGATGGGTTTTCTATTGCACTTCCTTTTATTTTAACTGAATTTTTGAGTTTTTCGTTAGCATTGTATTGATAAGTTCTGCGAGATACCATTTGATTTCCTTGATATAACTCAAAACGAAGTGTTTTATCCATTTCAGGATTAGTAATGGTACGCGAACGCATTTGTCCTACAATTCCTTTTACTCGCATTCCATTTTCAGATGAGCTGTTGATAATCTCTTCAATTACAACATTGCCATTGTCCATTTGCCAAACATTCATACCTGCCGGCATTGCACCGCTTTTAATTTTAGCAAAGGGAGATTGAGCTTTTACCGATTGTTTGCTGCTTTCGATTTCAGCTAAGTCAACATAATACTTCAAAGAATCTAAAAATGGTTTCATGTTTGGTTCATCGTAAGGCTCTGAACTTAATATATTTCCATTTGCACCATAGGATATTAACATACCATCTTTCGATTCAGTCTTCTTAATTGTTTGTTCAGGCAACAAAGGTGTCGCAGTCATTGTATTCAAGATATTTTCTTCTTCGGGTGTAATGTCCTGAGTTTCTGTAATCATTTTACCTGAAACATATATAATATTTTTCGAAATAATTTCCTTGATGACTGGAATCTCAGACAATGAATAAATTGTGTCGACATCAGTATTGGATGAAGCACCAACTCGTATCATAGCTTGCTTGTCTTTCGAAATCATCGAACGAATTTCAGGCGTTAGAAACTCTTCGTATTCAGAAGTGTTAATAAATTCAACACTTTCCACACGTTTTACATGTGAGAGCAATTCTACTGCGACTTCTTCATCGGCAGACTGAAATAAACCTCCTGTATTTTCATTATTTCAGGATGCTAAAAGTATCGCTGAAAAAGCGAATAATAAAATTCTTTTTGTTATAAATAATTGATTTTAAAAACACCCCAAAGTATATCTGTTAATTCAAGGTGTTCAATTTGTAAACTATAAATCTTTGTTTTGCAAATAGTTTTGCTAAACATATCTGAAAATTTTAGAAGTTCTGAGATTTGTCTCATTCATTCCTAATAAGGCTGAGTTGTTTTGTAAACATACTCGTAATTTTGTCATTTTCGGCAATTGTTGCTGCCCTGTTAGTCTCCTTTCATTTTTTCATTCTTTCATTCTTTCTTTGGTTTACGGTCATTACTCAAACGTCTACCCCTTCACCAATTTACCAAAAAACATCAGGCATTTTTGGGTATAAGATAGTTCACCTTCCTGCTCCACAGTGCCGAGCAAGCTATTCCCCTGATAAATTTCTAAGCTTATCCGATATTTATTGTCATGGTTGGGCTGCATTCCTATAAAATCGGTAATGCACCTTACAAAGCGCTCGTGATTTGAATCGACAGGTGTGGGAAGTTGAACTAAGCTTTCTGAAGTAGGAAAATTGTTTTTCCCTTTGTGATATAGAATCATTTCCTGACCGTTTCTCTCAAATAAAGCAATTGAAAATGCGGCAGAAATTACTCCCTCTTTTACTTTGAACTTTGCATAAAGTGGTGTGTTACTGTCTTGAAATTTAATTGTTTGCATAATTGTATTCATTTTAAAATATGATTCAAAAGAGACAAATAGCGACACAGTAGGTTAATTCTGTGCCGCTATTCTCATTGAAATCAAACAAATGGAAATTATTAAAAATTAAAGTTGCCTTCTAATGTAGTTGTTCCATAAGTAACAACTAATCTATAACTGCCTGTTGACCAGGTTTCTGTCGATAAAACTGCCTCTAATGAGTTTGTTGTATCAACTGTTATCATATCTACCAATTGATTGTTGGCATCGTATACCAATACATTGGCAATGCCTACCGATTCAGTAAATGTTACTGTTAATGCCACTTCATCCACATTAGCCATTACAGGATAATAAGCAAATGACTTTGTTTCAGAACTTGACATTTTGAATGATTTTAATGAGAAGGTAGTTTTTGACAAATTCTCTTCTCCAACACGTACAATAGGTGGATTAAGAATAATTATTTCTCCCGCAAAAGTAAAAAGACCGCAAATTGCTAATGACGCTAAAAATAATAATCGTTTCATAAATGTAAATTTTTGAGGTGATGTATTGTAGTTCGAAAAAATGATTTACTTTTGCTATCAAAGTTACGAAGACATTTTATTTTTTCCAAAAAAAACATCTTTACAGAGCCTGTTTTTTAACAATGTTAATACGCAGATAATCAGCACTTTGATAATTGTTAAAAATAAAATATCTTTACAGCACTGTTTTTTGACAAAAAATCATGCATTTTTGAGCATCGTGTTTTATTCAAAATCAATTTTTAATATTTATTTTATTTCAATTTCAAATACTGAAAGCTTATTCAAAAAACGCCTGTTTATGAGAGTCGGAAATGTACTGTTAGTCGCCTTTTTAATCCTCCAATTGGTAGGATGCAGACATACCTACACTCAAAATGAAACGATACTAAAGGCCGAACAATTACTTTTTACTTCGCCTGATAGTGCTTACAAGCTTCTGAAATCTATAAAAAATCCCGAAAAGCTTCCTGATGCAGATTATGCGGCATGGTGTTTACATATTTCGCATGCGCAATATAAATTGTATATGGATATTAAATCCGATAGTATTATTAAGTTTTCAGTAAATTATTATGCTGACTCTCAATTAAATTTATATTCCGGCACTTCGTATTATTTATGGGGCTGTATAAGCGAAATTCTGAATGATCCCCAAAATGCAATGTATGCTTATAAAAAGGCTGATGATTTTTTCTCGACGGATTTAGAATTAAATGTTCAACAGATTAAAATACGCGGTCTTATCAATTATAGAATAAGCAATTTGTATTTAGTAGATGAGTACTATTCAGATTCTGAACACTATATCAATAAATCGATTAAGCTTTTTAAATCAATAAACGATACAAAATACCTTGCTTATTGTTACAGAACCAGGGCTGAAATATATTACAGACAAGAGAAGCCAATTCAGTTAACATTAAATGATGCCGAAATTTGTAAAACTATAGCTTTAAAAGATTCAATTATGGAGCTGTATTGCGATATTTTAGTGTTCGAAGGAAAATTACTTGTATCAACAGATTTAGTTAAAGCGAAGCATACACTTCTAATGGCTCATAATTCATCCGTAGTAAATAATCCGGATCTATATTCGTTATTGAATTATGTTTACGCCAGATTAAATAATGCTGATTCAGCTAAATATTATCAGCAATACATCAATATTAATCACGATTTGAACCGAAATCTATTGTTAAAAGTATCTGAATCATATATTTTTTTAGCTGAAAATAAAAAGGATTCTGCATTTTTAAATTATGAAAAAGCCTTCAACCTTCGTGAAAAAATTTACAAAGAAAATATTAAAGAGCAATTAATACGAATTGACAAGCAATACGACTTATCAAAAAAAGAAGCCGAAAAAGCTAAATTCGAAATTCAGAACCAAAAAAATACTATCCTTATTGCCTTTTTAAGTTTAACAGCGCTTGCTATTTTATTAATTCTGCTTATTATTACCAATATAAACAAAAAGCGTCAGGCAGAAATGGTAATCGAAAAACAGCAATTGGAGTTTGATGTTAAGACAAAGCAGGTTGAAAACGACAAAAAATTGAAAATTCTTCACGCCAATTTACAAAATAAAATCGATAATACACTTCGGTTCAAAAAACTGCAAACCAACCTGTCGAAAACCGATAAAAAGGAAGAGTTTTTAATAGAAATCACTCGGCAATCGGTGCTAACGGATAAAGAGTGGCAGTTTTATATCGACGAAGCCAACGAGCTTTTCGGCGGTAGTATTGCTAAACTCAGGAGTGAATACCCGCAATTAACCGATGCTGATACTATTATTATTGCGCTTATTTGTTTGGGAATCGATATTAGTAATAGTATGGTTTTGCTCGATTATTCGGGAACAAATACCATGTATGTCCGCCGCAACAGGATAAAGAAACATCTTGGGTTGGAAAATCAGACAGATTTGGAAAAATGGCTTAAGAATTATCTTCATAAGAATTAGAATCGTGTAACTAAAGAATTTGAAAGTTTGAAAATTCAAACACACGAAATATATTTTTACCCCACAAAAAAAAGCGTCCCACAAAGTGAAACGCTCTTTCTTTATTTGAAAAAATCTTTTGCTTCGGAATTTATTTCTCGATACTAATCAATTCTACTTCGAAAATCAAAGCTGAATAAGGTTTGATTTTACCCTGATCGGCAGGTCCGTATGCTAATTCCTGAGGAATGTACAATTTGTATTTAGAACCTACAGGCATTAATTTTAATGCTTCTGTCCAACCTTTGATAACCTGGTTTACACCAAATGTAGCGGGTTCGCCGCGCTCAACTGAACTATCGAAAACTGTACCATCTATCAATGTGCCATGATAATGTACTTTTACGGTAGAAGTATCAGTTGGCAATGCACCTGTACCTTTTTTGATTACCTCGTATTGAAGTCCGCTGGCAGTGGTTGTAACACCTGCTTTTGCTTTATTATCGGCTAAGAATTTTTCGCCGGCAGCTTTGTTCGGGCCAAATTGTTTTGCCATTTTTTCTTGTTGCAGACGTTGCATGGTGCTGTTTACGTACATTTGTGCTTCTTCGGCAGTCATAGTTATATTCGAGCCACGCAAACCGTTAACCAACCCTTGTTTAATCAAATCCATATCCACTTTAAGCGTAGAATCGCCCATCAGTCCTTTTTCCGATTGTTCTTTCAGTGCAGCTCCAATGTTGGCACCAACTCCTTCGAGTTCGGCATAATCGCTGTTGCCACCTTTCATACCCTCTTTAATACCTTTCAGAAGCGATGCAATTTTGATTTTTAGTGAATCGGCGTTGGCAGTGTCCTGAGCTAAGTAATAGTTTTTAATTCCGTTTCCGTTAGCCAAACCAAAGGCATAGTTCAAACTGTCGATATCCGTTTTCAGCGTTGGTAATTTTGCTTTATTGCTGTTACATGCTGTAAATGCAGCTACAAGTAATACAGCGAAAATAAATTTTATATTTTTCATTTCTATCAATTTTTTCTATTGTGTTATTACATTGGTTAGTTTGCACTTGTGGTATCGGCAGGAGCTGCGGGAGCTTGCTGTGGCATTTGTGCTGCTTGTTTTTTCATCATGAATTCCTGAAGGTATTTTTCAGCATCGGCAGCTTTCATGCCTTCGCCAAAATTATTCAGAGCGTTAATCAATCCCTGCATTACTAAATCCTGATTGAAAGTAATGGTAGAGTCGCCCATCAATCCTTGTTTTTTGTTTTGTTTGAATGAGCCACCAATCTGTAAACCAAGTTTGTACATGGCATCGTTATTAACATCGGCTTTGTAAGCTTTATCAATAGCTTTGATTAATGCTGCTACCGCTTTATCCGACGAATCTTTGGTTAGGTAATAGTCTTTAATTCCTTTTCCGTTGTACAAGCCTAATGTATAGTTTAAGCTGTCGTTCATTGAGCTCATCTTAACTTCTTTGGCTTTGTAGTTGCCACACGAAGTCATTACGAAAATCGTAAGCAATACTACGATTGTAAAAATACTTTGTTTTTTCATTTCCTTTTATTAATTATTTGATTTTAAATTGTTTACTTCTTTTTTGCAACGGGTTTAGCGGCTGGCTTAGCTGCCTTTTTTGTTGCGGTTGGTTTAGCAGGTTCAACTGCCGGAGCTGCTTCCACTTCGGGTGCCTGTTCTTTAAATGTTTTAATGCCAAGTAGTTCAACCTCAAAGATTAAGGTAGCGAATCCGGGTATAGGACCACCCTGAGTCCCCTGTTCGCCATAGCCAAGGTTGTAAGGTACAAAAAACTTGTATTTTGACCCTACCGACATGAGTTGAACGCCTTCTGTCCAGCCCGGAATGACCTGATTTAACGGAAATTCAATCGGTTCGCCACGCTCCACAGAGCTGTCGAATACTTTACCATCGAGCAAAGTGCCTGTATAGTGTACTTTAACGGTATCCTGAGCAGAAGGTTTAGGGCCTTCGGCTGGAGTAATCACTTTATATTGCAATCCCGAAGGCGTAACAATTACACCTTCAGCTGTGCTGTTCGTAGCTAAAAACTTCTCGCCTTCAGACTTTTTAGCCTCTGTATCAGCCTTTTGCGCTTTTGTAATGTAGGAGCGGAATACTTCGTTAGCAACTTCGGCAGTCATTAATGCTGAATCGCCTTTCATAGCAGTCTCGAAACCTTTGATAATCAGATCGATATTTGATTTTCCTCCCGGTATGCCTTTCAGGTTTTTCGAAAAATCGGTACCAACATTCATACCCAGTGCATAACTCATAGAGTCAACACTGTTGTTCATGACCTTTACACAACACACCGGTGCCGGAGCATTTTTGTCTTTTTTGTTTTTCTTTTCTTTAGCATCTGCAGAGGCAAATACAAATACAGCTGCAGCTAAAATTAATACAGTTTTTTTCATGGATTTTTTAATTTGTACGCCAGCACGCCAAAGCGTAAATGCGTTACGTTATTGATTTTGAATTAATTGTTGTTTTTTGTTTTATTATCTTTAGATGAGGCATGCCTCTTCTCTACCTTATGAACTTTATTAACCTTATTAACTTTATAAACTATTAAACTATATCTATAAGTTCTACTTCGAATACAAGTGTAGTGTGTGGACCGATTTGCTGACCGGCTCCCTGAGCACCATAAGCCAGATTCGAAGGAATATATAATTTCCATTTTGAGCCTACGGGCATTAATTGCAATGCTTCCACCCAGCCGCTTATAACCTGTGTTACTCCGAAAGTGGCAGGTTCGCCTCTGCGTACAGAACTATCGAAAACAGTACCATCGATTAATGTGCCGTGGTAGTGCACTTTTACTTTATCGCTGGCCGCCGGGGTTTGACCATTGCCTGCTGTCATAATTTCGTACTGCAAACCACTTGGTAATGTTACCACGCCCTCACGTTTTGCATTTTCTGAAAGAAACTCTTTTCCGGCTTTAATAGTAGCTTCGGATGCTTTTTCCTGCAATTCCTGAAAAAACTCACTGATAATAGCCTGAGCTTCCTGAACATCCATTTCGGGTGTTTTTTGTTCCAATACGTCTTGGATGCCTTTAGCTAATTTTGCGTAGTCGAGCGTATCAATTCCGCTGTTTTTTAAATTGTTGCCCAGACTTAATCCAAGAGCATAACTTACTTTTTCCATTAAATTTTTTGATTGCAAAGATAGCTGATTTAGTGCATTCTAACTTGTTAAATATTCAAAATTAGCGGGCTGAAACCACCAAAGGTAGTTTAATAATCTTCTTTTGACCGGTATCAGGGTGAAACATTTCAAAATATAGCAGATAAATACCTGTCTCGGCATTAGTTCCGCGTACTGTTTTTCCATCCCAATTTATGCTACCATTAGCCGAAAGCAGCACATTTTCAGCCAGTTTGGCTACCAGAACGCCCGATGGATTAAACACTGTAATATTGGCCACAAATCCGGCATAGTCGGTATTGTAGCGAATGGTGCATACATCATTTGAACCATCATTATCCGGGCTAAAATATTCGGATTCGAGCCAAACTACTTTTTCCGTATTATTTTCGCCGGTAACCCTGTACTGTGAATTTTCGTATCCGGGAGTTCCGTATCGCACTTCGGATGCTGCCGAATGCCAGTTAGTGGCATCCTGGGTTGGATTATTCGGATTTATTCGTTCCAATGCCACTCCTTTTTTCTCCGAAATTAGCACGTGATGCCAGCTGCTACTGTACGAAATTTCGTCGTAAATGGTGTCTTTGGCGCTATTGCAAAGCACCAATGTTGCCGATTCGTTGTTCAGGTTATACCAGTTTTTCGTTTTCAGAATTTTTGTTGTGCTCACAGGTTGATGGTATGCAATTACCGAATCGGGGTACTCTGTTAAGGCAAGAATCTCGTTAGGCGCCAAAAAATCAACAGAATCCACACTTACAGTGGTATTTAAAGTCCCATCCGATTTTCGTGTTGCAAAAACGATATCCGACATTTGAATAAGTTTGCCTGAAACATTCATTATTTCCACATATTCCTGTCCACCCACAGGTGCATTAAACATAAGCTCATTCCAGATCAAATCGCCTTCAGCAGCAGGTTCGGTAAGTCCGGTTTTTATATTTATAGGAATTAAATTATTTCCCGAAATATCTTTTACATCCTTAATATCAATAGTATATACTTTGCCTTTCTCAAAATTAGAATTAAAGCTCAATGTAATTTTTCTGTCATTTTCCTGAAAAACCTGTTTTGGCGAATTGACATCATTCGAAACTATAAATGAGGCATTCGAAATATTGACAGCTTCCGAAAACTCAATTTCCATCTTATCGGGCAAAACGATAGCCACCGAAATTACTTCAGGCGCAGTAGTATCGGCAGCAATATTGCCTGTTACCAATATATCGTCGAAAATATAGGATTGGCCTGTGGTTGAAGTATTTGCAAAAAGTAAACCTACATATTTGGATGTTTTTACGACTGAATTTTGAGTGCTACCTTCTTGTTTAAATTCACTTTCGGTGCTCAATTTACTATAAAGTGCAAAATTTCCATTTTTGTCCCGCTCCACTTTTATACGAATCTGAACCGGGTTTCCATCGGTACGCTTGTCGGTGCCATCAATTATTTTTGTTTTTACAGTGCCTTGCTGCTGGAAAAGCGAAACTTCATCATTTGTGCCGCCTACCTGAACGAAATAGCCATTGCATCCTTTTGTTAAATCTGCAACATCCGAAACGATATAGAAAGAAGCATAATTAGACGAAGAAGTGGTGTAATTAATACGGAAGGAACATTCCCACACAGCATTGTCGATAGCTCCGGACGGTGTAAAAAGCCAAGATGTAGATGTTGCAGTAGCGTTCGATTGCAGTTGAAATTGCGTGTTTACCGTAAAATTGGAAGTATGTCCGACCCACTCCGGTTGATTTGTAAAATCGCCATCGGTGAACGATTCGTTGATTTGTGCGTTTAAAAACAGAGGGACAAAAATGATAAAAAACAGGTTAAGTTTTCGCATAGAGTTGCTAAATATGTAAAAATGAATTACTTTTGCAGTCAATTTCTGACCCCTGACCCCTAAAGGGGAAAGTTGAGAATATGAAATGCAAATATAAGATTATTTTGTTAAATTAATAATCGGATCACTTTTAGATTAAAAACACGATAATATTTATAAACCAAACTACTATACTCCCCATTAGGGATTAGGGTAGTTTTTAATTTTAAACAATGAGAGTAGCAATTGTAGGCGCCAGTGGCGCTGTAGGCCAGGAATTTTTGCGTGTGTTGGCCGAACGCAATTTCCCATTGACGGAACTGGCCCTTTTCGGGTCGTCGCGCAGTGCGGGTAGTGTTTACGAGTTCAAAGGTGAAAAACTCACCGTAAAAGAACTGAAACACGGTGATGATTTCAAAGGTTTTGACATCATCTTTACATCGGCAGGTGCAAGCATATCGAAAGAATTTGCCGAAGATATTACCAAATTTGGTGGCGTAATGATAGATAACTCATCTGCTTTCCGCATGGAAAATGATATTCCATTAGTAGTGCCGGAAGTAAATGCTGCCGACGCAAAATCCCGTCCACGCGGCATTATTGCCAATCCAAACTGTACAACTATTCAGATGGTGGTAGCGTTGAAAGCCATTGAAAATCTGTCGCATATCAAACGCGTACATGTTTCAACGTATCAGGCAGCTTCGGGCGCAGGCGCAGCAGCCATGGACGAATTAGAATTGCAGTACAAACAAGTATTGGCGGGTGAGCAAGCCACAGTAAGCAAATTTGCATATCAGCTGGCGTACAACCTGATTCCTCAAATCGACGTTTTCACCGACAACGGTTACACCAAAGAGGAAATGAAAATGTACCACGAAACCCGCAAAATTATGCACTCTGACGTGGAAGTAAGTGCCATGTGTGTTCGTGTACCTGCGTTGCGTGCTCACTCCGAAAGTGTTTGGGCCGAAACAGAACGTCCGCTTTGCGTAGAAGAAGTTCGTGCAGCATTTGCAGTAGCTCCGGGTGTAGAAGTAATCGACAATCCTGCTGAAAAGAAATACCCAATGCCATTGTTCCTTTCGGGCAAAGATCCTGTTCACGTGGGACGTATCCGCAAAGATTTGGCTAATCCAAATGGAATCACGTTCTGGTGCGTTAGCGACCAGATTAAAAAAGGTGCAGCGCTCAACGCCGTTCAAATCGCCGAGTACCTGATTGCAGAAGGAGATATTAAATAGATTTACTATTTGACAATTTACAATTTACCATTTAAGAAAGCCCCGATTTCAATTGTTGAAGTCGGGGCTTTTGGTTTTTAATTGGACAATGATAGTGTTACTTAATTATTGATAGCAGTTATTCTTAAATAACTTTGCTACTTGAAAGACCTAGCAAAGTACACCTAAGCCAAGATGTAAAGGTGCGATTTTGAACAACGAAGCTCAGAACTAAACACTTACGAATGTATCGGATTCAAATCTACCGACAAACCCAATGCAGCAGCAATACGATAAAAAGTAGATACTTTGGGTTCGGTTTTTCCAGTTTCAATGCGCGAAATATACGATTTGTTTGAACCAACACGTTTGGCAAGTTCATCCTGTGTAAGATGTGCATTTTTACGAGCATCTTCTATAAGTTGTCCTGTAAAAAATGCTTGAGCTTGTTCCGTAAATTTATCTCTCGTAGTTGTTCCAACTACGCCGTATTCTTTGTCAAGTGCTTCGTTTATAGTTGGATAATTTCTTAACTTATCCAAATTAATTTTTTTTCTATCTATCATATTCATAAAAAGTCCTCCATTAGTTTTTGTGCTATTACAATTTGCTTTTCATAATCTCCTGTTGATTTTTTGATAAAACCATTCAATAACACAATTTTGGTTGCATTTATAAAGTTATCATTATCAATTGTAAAAAGTATAATTCGATATTCATTGTCCACCGAAATACGCATTTCGTAGAAATCAGTATTCACAAGACTTTTTACAAATTTTGCACTTACATTTTTTTCAGTACGAATATGTTCAAAAACATAATCGACTTTTTTCTTAGCTCTGATATTGAGCGAATTATAAAATGAATCAAATACTGGTGTCTTGTATATCGTTCTTTCCATGATGCAAAGATAATCATAAAGTTGCTCAACTGAGCAACTTTTCAAATTATTTTTTTTAAAATAAAATTAATACACACAGCATAGCGACTTGTGCCTCCTGTTTAAATAATATGAAACACCGCTAGAACTCCGTAGGAGTTCACCAACACCATCAAAAGATATACTTCTCTTCCCACGCTATTCCATCATCAGCAGAATGTTCAACTTCTTCAATTAAACGACTTATTTTCATTACTAAACAAATCATTCACTGAGAGCTCATTTTGCATTAAATTAATTTTTGCATATTCTTCTCTATCAATTTTTTCAATGAATTCGACAAGTCTGTTTAATTCTCTATCTGCTGAATACCACCAATTTGTCGACCAAATTCTGTAGAACTTAAAACCATAAGGAGTAATTACACCTTCTCTGAAAATATCCCACGCATAAGCTTCATTGCTACTATGATATCCAGCTCCATCGCATTCAAGCGCAATAATTGGTTTCATAGTAATTTTCGATTTGATGACTAAATCTATTCTAAAACCACCAATTTTATATTGCTGCTCAACTCTATTTTCTCCAATTTTTGATACCAAACGATTAAAAACTTCTTCTTCGAAAGGTGATTCTGACCCTAAATTATATTCGTTGTCATACTGTCTCGATTCGCAATTGTCGTACAAAAGTTTTAAAATTTCCTCTTGTGCCTCAGTATTCTTTTCGCTAATTGCTTTTGAATAAGCCAAATAAGCATAAAAAATTCCACGACCTGTGTTTTTATTCTCTCTCAATAAAGTTGGATATTCATTAATTTTTTCGTCTGGTATTGAAGTACATACAAACATTTTGATTTTAGCACGGGTGATAATTACGTTTAAAAGTTTATAACCATTTTGTTGTAAAATTGGTCCAAATTGCTGACGAAAACTACCATCTTTTCTTTTTCCAAAAGTTGTGGATAGAATTATAATATCCCGTTCATCACCTTGTATATTTTCGAGGTTTTTTACAAAGAAATCTGAACCATATAACGCTAATTTTTTATCAATAACAGGATTCTGACGTGCTTTTGAGATTTCTTCGAGAATAAGATTTCGTTGGTATAAATTGAACGTCGCAATGCCAACAGATGGATATTTACCGTTTGCGAGCGGTTTTATTTTATTCAATAAAATATCAATCACTTGTTTGGCTTCATCGAGATTTACTGAATCTTCGTATAAACCAGCCACTTGAATAAACTCAATAGGTTTATAATCTTGTTTGGCTGGCATTGGGATTAATCTTTTGCCATAAAAAGCATGATTTGAAAAATCAATTAATTGGGGATGTTGCGAGCGATAATGAATCTTTAAAAACGAAGCTTCGTAATTACAATTCTCGGCATAAACCAAGAGTGATTCACTATCTGCTAAATCCAAACTCTGTCGGATTTTTGCATTGTCCGATTGATAATTTAGTTCTTCTTCCGAATCTTCATCGGTTGGCGATAAAATGGCATTTCCACCTTGAAAGAAATTTGAAGGTGGCATTTGCTGACTATCACCCGAAATTATTTTAATCTTACCCCGAAGTAATGCCGGAAACGTATCTTCTATGCGTAACTGACTCGCTTCGTCAAAAATAACCACATCAAAAAGTCCTTCTTTCAATGGAATTATAGAGCCACAAACACTTGGACTAACTAGCAATACAGGATAAAAGTTTGTAAATAAGTCGAAATCGCTGCGAATAATTTTACGCAACGAGTTTCGCTTTTCACCACGCGCCCCTCGCTTATTGAATAAACTAACCATGTTAATACCATGATATTGTGCGGTTCGCATAGCCATATATTGTTTATCAGCCCAATCATTTACAATATTATTTTTTTGCGAAAACCTTAAATCTTTTTTGTGCTGAATAATCTCTTTAATTTTATCTTCGTTTTTTGGGAGGTCTTTGTGTTCGTTTAAGGATAAAAGCCAATAGAAATACCAACTTTCAAATTGTAAAATCCAATTTGAGCTTTTAATTTCAATTAATGAATTTATTACAGTTTTTTGTAAATCTGTTAGTTCAATAAAGAATTTTCTCCAATCATAATACTCTCTAAAAACGGTTATATTGTCATTTATTATCTGAAATTTAGAATGTAAGCTATCGACTAATAATACTCTTTGATTATAATTATTACAATTAGGTTGACTGTGAACAAAGGTTTCAGATTTATTTATTTCAGCAATTAATTTGTCAAATCTATCTTCAATACTTTCAATCTGAGACTTATTGTCTGCATATTTCGAATGAAAATTACTTGACCCGAAATTAGTCAAATACTCCAATTTGATTGCCTCAATTCCGCTGTACCAGTTCTTGGTCGTAGCTTTCAATTGTTCAATATTTTCAATACCTACTCCGAATGAACTTAGTTTCTTTGTTTCAATATAATTGTGGTCGAAGTATTTATATGTTTGCTGAACAGATTTAATTTGGTCAATTTTTTCAAGAAAAGTTAGCCTGTTAATTTTAATCGTCTTATACTTGTTGGAAATTACACTTAAAATGCTTATATAAGTCTTTATAAATGAGCTATTTTTAAAAAACAAATCTCCATGTTGATTTTTACAATTTGAAACAAACGTTTCAAATACCTCTATTTCTGATAATATTGAATTATGATATTCAGAATAATGATTATCTAACCATTTTTTATAATTATCAATGTTGTAAATTAATTCAGATTTTAGTGCAGTCAATTTTTCAGGATAGTACATCGTACTTTCCTCTAATTTTAATTGAATGGCTCTTGCACTTTCACTTTGAAATAAACTATCATTCAGTATATTAAGTGGATGATTTACGTCATTAATTTCCGAAAATAATTTCTGCGCTATTCTAATTTTTCCAACAAACTCCAACAACTCATTTTCATCTTCATGAAACTTAAACTGTTTGTAATCAAGTTTGTGTTTAAGTTTCCCTTGTTCAATTTCCCGTTCATATTTTAAAAACTCACCAACTAAGTTTGTCCATTTCTTACCATGAAAAATCTTTTTATCGAGCAATTTATGTTGATGGTTGTATTCGCTTACAGTGTTTTCGAGATTCTTGATAAGAAAATCGTAATTCGTTGTGTTGTAGTTATTATTTGTAGTTAAGTTGCTTAGTCTGTCACGCACAGAATTAACAATGGCATCTCTATCCTTGTTAATGTCTTCAATAACAGCCGCCAGAGCACCAATTTGTTCACTTTCTCTTTCCAGATTGTGTTTTATCACATCCAAAGCTGTCTTCTTTTCGCAAACTACCAAACATTTCAGATTGTTTGCTAAAGCATTTGTAATCAATGCTGTTAATGTCTGACTTTTACCTGTGCCAGGAGGCCCTTGAATAATTTTGCGAGGCTTTGTATTAAGTGTCGACAAAATACCTTGTTGGCTTGGGTCAGTTTGAACTGCACTGTGAGCAGTTCCGGGAAACTGTTCAACAATTAGTTTGTCGAACTTAAAATCATCATAGTTCTCAATTATTTTATCAATATCACCAATTATGCTTTCTTTCTGTGCCCTAAACAAACCAAAAACGCCACCAAAATATATCCATGGCATATTGCTCGATGTTGAATCTATGGTAGCAGCTTCAGGGATATTTTTTACAGGTTCATTTAATTTGTTTAATAATTCGGATTTTTGCGCATCGTTGGTGTTAGGGTTTAATGCTTTTAGAACTTTGTAGCATTCTTCTATAAGTTCCTGTTTATCAATCACTGCATCTTCTAACAACTCTTCGTTTATTTGAGGAATCAGAATACTTTCGTCGGTTTTTAGATAAGACAAAAGCACTTCGTTTAAGCCTACCGAGTGAATTTCTTCATCCACCATTCTGCCATTTGCATTACGCACTTTGTTGCGCAAGATCGACCATGTATTTACTTTGTTTGTAGCTTTTACAATTTCGAGCTGCCAAATAAACAAAGGCGCTTTTATCAACTTTCGTGGGTCTTGTTTCGATGGCTTAATCAACAATGGATAACCAAAACTAAAAGTCTTAATTCCATGTTCTTTGTAGTTGTCGTCGTTCTCGTAATTCAATGAATTTAAGCGCTTCGACAATACACTTAATCGTTTTTGTTCTTCTGCCGAAATCTCACTCAGATTAATACTGTCGAACGAAATTTTGAACTCAAAACAGGCTTTTGTAAACAACACCTTCAAAAATTCATTCGCATATTCCGGATTAATATAATTCAGGTTACCCAAATCCAATCTCGTTGCAAACCGCCCGGGCAATGCATTCAAATGAATTGATTTTGTAGTTCCACCTTTTAATTTATCCCGTAATGCTTGTATAAAGTTTATGTCTATCATAGTTTTTAAAATGGCTTTACTTACTTAAGCTACCTACCTCTTTTATTCTCTAAATAATTTAATTCATTTTTTATGTGGGCAAGTAGACCTCCAAACCATCTGGCTATGGACTCTTCATTAGTTATGGAGTGTGTATGTGTAGTTGCGTTATACCAATCTCCATTCATAGCAAAATGGAACTTAGTAAGATCAACTATTTTTCTCTTTTCGTCATTTAGAACCTCTTTAAATGAATCTTGAATTTCAGTAGAAACAATGTCAGCAAAACTTGTTATTGTTCTCTCAATAAATTTATTAGTATAAAAATGCCAATGTGGCTGTGGATGATTATTGTTTAATTCCCCATAATCATCCCATTCTGCACGAAAAAGTTGATTTTTTATATTGTCAGTTTCATTTCCTTGAAAAATAGAAAGCGAAATTTTCGTATCCTGTTTTTTAGCGTTAACATCTTTTAATTTTAAATACTTCTTCTCTCTTTCAGTATTTTTATTAAATTCTTCTCGATAAATGAATAAGATTTCAATAAAAAGCCAATAATCATCAAACCACTTTACAACTTTTACTTCTTCACCATGGTTTCCATAATCGTTATATGCTAGGGAATATTCACCTAAAACATTTAATCGAAAAGTATTTTGAGATTTATATTTTTTTAAATAAAAATTACCTCCCTCACCTTTTACTAAAAAAGGTTCAAGAGTTCTGTTTATTGCCTGAATAGTATTTATTGGATCTAACATTAATTAAAATCTGGATAATACAAGTAAGCAACATCGTCCAATAAAGCTTTAACATAACTATCTCCTTCTGATAGTCGTCTACCTAAATCAACCATTTTAATATAGCTGGGATTATTTCTCACATCTTCAGTGTGTACGTTTGGTATTGGTATCTCTTTGGTGTTTCTTTTTCCCAAATCATACCATTTACCCCCTGCCAATTGCTTAGAGTATATAGATAAAAGTTTATCAAAAAATGGACTTGAAAAAAGAGATAGATAGAAATAGTAGTCGTTTTTTTCAAGTTTCTTTTTGGGTTGCCATGCATAGCCTCTTTCAACTACAAAATCACCCTTTAAATCAATAGCAAAAGAGGATGAATTGCCAAACTCAGTAGATACTAATTTTATATTTTTAGTCCTTTGCCAGGCTCGATGTTCACTTAAACACCACCAATCCGATTCGTCTTTTCTAGCTCTGTTTGATAAGTCACTTTTAAATGGAACAATTTTTTCATAAAAAAATGGTAATTTTAAAGACAACTCAATTTCGCTCTTTATTGTTAAACCAAAATTATCATACGGATACCAACAATAATAACCTGTTTTTAATAATCCATTAGAAATGGATTCATTATCAACCACAGGTCTAAAGTGTTTTTTTTCTTCTTCTGGCAAATCATTGTACTCTATTTCGGAAAGTTTAAACAAATCATTATTTCCTGTACGTATTCCTTGTTGTACATCGAATATCTCTCCAACTTTTGACAACCTATTTGTTAGCAAATAGCTTTTTAAATTTTTTATTAAAGATTCTTCTTTAAAGGAAATTATTTTCCAAGAGTCATTTACTATCGGAAATTGATATGGTTTGTAAATACTGAAATCAATTCTATTTTTAGAATCTTCATTAGTGTATTGCATTTTACGAAGTTCTCTTAAAGCTTCGTGTACAACACCCTTTTCATTTCGTGTCCATAGCAAAGTTGGTATATTATTCTCATTTTCAGGTTTTTTGCCAATAAAAACGCTGACATCAGTTAACGCGTCTTCAAAAACGAAATTTCCAAGCTTGCCTAATAACTCAATATTAATAATATCGGAAATTTCATTCCTTAATTTTGAATATGCTTCATAAGTTAATAGAGATGAGGGAATTACGCTCCCAATAACACCACCTTCAGCAAGGTGCTTTACTGCTTTATATAAAAATGCACTTGCTTGATTTGGTTTACCTGTGAAGTTGTTTTCAAGCACAAATCTTACAGCCTCTTTCTGATCCTTATTGATTAATTGCTCCCATGAAACAAATGGTGGATTCATCAATATAATTGAAAAATCATTATCCCAGTCTGTAGTTAATGAGTCATCTACTTTCAAAATATTAAACTCTAGCTTGTCTTTCCAAACTGTGCGTTTTTCGTATTGGAGAAGGAAATTAGAAGTTAATATTGCAGTTTCGGAAATATCATAACCTTGAATTATCACTTTTCCAGAGTAATTGTTCTCATACAATTGTTTAAGAGTTTCAATTAAAAATTCAGCTGAGCCACAGGAAGGATCAAGAATTTTTAACACGTCAAATTCTTTTAGATTTATAGTTCGTAAAGTGTTTTCGACAATAGATCTTGCTAAATATGATGGTGTATAGTGAATGCTTGAATAAAGTGAATTTTTAGTTGTAGTTCTACCAGAAAAGGTGCCAAACAAGTCCATTTGACCATCAAAAAAAACCACTTCTTTTTGAGCTTCTTGAAATAATGACCCTGCACTATGTCTTAAAATTAAATTCAAATCAGGAATAATGCCACTAGTCCCTTGTTTAAAACGCTCAATAAAAGCCTCAAATCCTGCTGGTATTTGAATATTTGATATACCCCATTTCTTCCTATCTAAATCATTAATATCATTATCTTCTACACCTGCTAATAAAACAAATAATAAATTTAGTGCTTGAATAGGATTTTGATATTCAGCAGTCAATGTTCTGAACTGTTTAAAAACATCAATAATTACTGGAACTACATCTCTCTCTGATTTTGAACTTTTAGCAACTAAATAGTTGTAAAATTTATCTACATTATTTACTATTAAACTTATTGGTATTTCTTCTTCTTCTTTAGTATCCTTTTGCCAGTTAAAAAGTTTAATTGTACTTTCGTTTGCATGCAAGAAGTATTTTGTATTGCATGACCATGATTGAGAAAAATATGTGTTTTTATCATCAAGGTCATTAGATAAATGAATACAAAAATTACCTGTAACACCATTTAACATAATGAATCTATCATTATTTGTTGGTATCAAATGTACAGGAAAATGACCAAATTTTTTTGTCCAAAACAATATGTTTGAAATTGACTCCATAGTAGTGTAAAAATAGATAAAATATTTTAAATTATGACTATTAAAAAATGAATATTCTTTATTCTTTTAAAGTTAGTAATTCATCAAAAAAACAAGAATTGTTTCAACTTAATGAACGTACTTTCGAACTCGAAAACCACTTCTTTTTCACCCCGCAAATATAAACATAATACTTCACATTTTTAAGCACTTTGTAAATGTATTTTTGTCTTTTTGCAAAGCCATTCCGCACCCGCTACACGGTGAAATTTCGTATTAAGTTGTCGGTGTTATTCCACTTCCGTTCTACTAAGCAATTACGCTACAAATACAGAATCAGAACACCTTTTACATTACTGGGTGTACAGCACGAGTTCAAATAATACAGCAACTCAAAGCACCTATATAGAACTTCCTCACACCAAATCCAGTTCTTCCATTAATGCCCGCCTTTGAGGATAAAGTTTGCGTAGTTCGGCTATCAGATGGTCGGCTTCGTCACGTCCACCCAACTTTATCATACGGCGGATATATTTGCAGGCGGTTTTATAATGTTCCCGGCTTATGTTTTTCACCAGATAATCTTCAATTGCATTATAATACATGCCAACCAACTGTTCGGCATAATGAGTTGCCAGATATTTCTCTACATAAGTTATATTGTTTATCGACTTATTGGAAACCAGCAAGTTCAGCAAGTTCTCCCATTCTTCTTCCCAAATATACATATCGGCAATTTGACTGAAAGTATTCCATTTATCCGATTTCTTTCGGTCCACTACAAGTTGTTCAAAAAACGATTGCCATTCCGATTTATCCACCTGCTTTTTCAGAATATCAAACATTTCTTGCGGCCTGAAACGGCTTGAGTTCAGAAACAAATAGCGGGCATATTCAATAATCTTTGGCTTGTTACCTTGTTGCTGATAAATATTGAGTAAATGCCATTTCCACTCATCTACTAACCCCGGTTTATCTTTCTGGTCGGCAATAATTCCTGCTTCGGCTAAACTTATGGCTTTCGTAAAGTGCTTTTCATGAATAGCTTTCAATATTAATTCTCTTCTAAAATCAGAATTCGTCAGGTTAGCTTCCAAGAACTTGTTCACTTCTGCTTCTCCCTCCGTTTTTCGTATAAGTTCCAATTTCATTTTTTGGGCGCGATCGTAGTCATAATCCCAACTATTACCATTTGGTTTCACACTGTCAATCCATAAGGCAATTTGCTTTTTATCACTTTCGGTTTCAATCAATTCAATAGCTAAATCGAGCATCTGAAAATGCCAATCCCAGCCTTTGAACAATTTATTTTGAAAAGCGGATAGCGCATAATTATATAGCTCCCGTCGGATTGATTTATCAGTACATTCTTCTGCCACACGAAATAGGATTTCTTGAGCTGCATCAATACATCCTCCCAAATCGCCGTTGCTATCATCTCCTTGTTCCACTGCTTTAGTCATTTGCTCCAGCATGGCACAACCCATAAACACTGCTTCTCTGAAGTTTCCAGCATCCATTTTCTGTACGGCAAGTTGCGACAATTCATATACTTCCTTACCTACCTTTCGGGCAGCCGAATAATCCAAATATCCATACCTACCAGCTGCCGAACTTACAATAGCCCGAATTTGTTTGGCATACATTTCCTGCGAAACAGGTTGAATTATATATAAATATTTGGCTAAAAACATATCTCTGAACGACTTGTCTTTGCTGCAACATTCGCCAATATATTCTTTGATATCTTCGGCTGCAAGTACATCCAGAATTTCGTTAACTTGTTCCTGAATTGTTTTCTTTTTATTCTTTGGTGTGGATTTTTGTTCGTTCAATGCCTTCGATTTAGCAGCTTTTTTAGGTTTTGCTTCCAGACCCAACTCATCTTGTTGTAAATAAAACAATACTGCTACCTCGTGCTTACAAACCGGGCCCCAATCGTACGGACAAGTGCAATAGCAACCATTCATTATGCCATTTTTAATTTCCATGTGTACGGTATAAGTCTCACTTCCTTCAACAGTTGCCTGATATTCACCTCCGCTCAATTCGTCAACTGAAGTTACATAACCTTTTTTAAAATACTGCAAACCACGTTTCAGTATATCTTCGTCGATTTGTTGTTCAAATTCGTTTAATGCGATTTTCATGTTTTATCAATTTTTGCTATGAAATTAATAATATATTGAGCCTATCTTTCGTTAGAGTTTTGTGTTCTTTAAATACCATACATGTCCTTTAATTCTAATTTTTTTATGCGCGATTCGATGGCTCCTTTAGTTCTCCCAAAATGTTTGGCCATGTCTTTTACGCTAATTCCTTCGCAATACATTACGGTTAATTCATCGTCGAGCTTGATAGTCCAGGGCTGATAGGCGTCTGGGTGTTTCTTGCGAACATCCTCAATAGTATACGATTTATCTTTATCGCTGGCAATTTGAGCTAATTCAACCACTGATTTAGCCACTTTTTCTACCGGGTTTTCTTTTAAAACATGAATTTTTGGCGTACATATAAAGTTTTCGGGAAGCAGTTTTTCGGGTATATAAATGCTGTTGCGGGTTCGGGTAGCAGCTACATAAAGCAAGTTTATCTCTTCGTTTAGTTTTGCGGGATCAGAGCTGCTGTCAATAATTCCCTTTTCGGTGATAAAGTCGGGAACAAGTTGCACGGTGTCATATTCCATGCCTTTACACCGGTGTACGGTCGAAAATATTATCTCCGCTTTTTCTTTTTCATCCTTTTCAACATGTTTTTCTTTCAATCTATTTATAATTTCGGGTATTTCATCACCATAATCTTTTACAATTTCAACTAACATGCCGAGTTGTCGTTCTTCAGTTTTATCGATATACTCTTCCAATTCCTCCATATCACGCATTGTTTTAATGAGTTTATCTTTTATCAAATTGTGTTTCCCGTTGGAGAGGTTTAGCACATCGTAGAGCGATGTACCGTTGTCGGCATAAGTGTAAGAGCTTATATTTCCTTCAAAATAAATTTGCTTAATATTTTCCTTTTCCGAAATGTATTCGATGGCTTTTAGGAGCAGGCCAAGGTTTGTTCGTGCTAATATTGCTTTTACTTTATTATCGGTAGAATTTCCTACACCAATAATTTCGATGGCTTTTTCGTCGACATCTTCATTCAGATGCTTTTTCCATTTCAAAATATCCATGGCCAGCAGTGCAATTTCGTTACAAAACCGGAAACTACGTGTGAGGTAAAAAGTTTTAAAGTCAGCCTTAGCAAGCGAATTAACGGCAAATCGCCAACCATAAATTTGCTGATGCGTGTCGCCAACAATTACTTTTACGGCATTTTGTCGAAAAAATACATCCAACATGGCAGGAGATGCATCCTGTCCTTCGTCGAAAAGAATATAATCGTAAGGTAATTGTGGATTGCTTAGTTGAAATTTTTTCAGGTAGAAATCGTGTGTTATTTCTATTTCGGCCTTATCCATTTTAGCCAACAGTTGACGGGTTTTTAGCTCAATAGTTGGGTAGTATTGCGAAACAAACACTTTAGCTTTGGCGTCGGTAACTACTTCCAAATAATTTGAGTCTTGTACTTTCTGTGCATCACTATTACAAAAATAAGCTGCAAACCTGCTAACATGGTTGGCTATCATATAAGCAGTTAACTTTTCGCCGGGCGCACTTATCCCCAGCAATTCTACAAGTTCGTAGGTTCTGTAGTCTTGCGAGCGAACTTTGTAGTTGCTTCGCTGTACTATCCACCTGTGAGCTAACGAATGAGCAGTTTCTACTGTTACATTGTTTAATCCTTTGCTTGTAAATTTTTTGGAAGCATCAATTTTTACCGATTTATTAAATGCCAAATACAATATTTTACTCTCAGAAGGGCGCGTACGAGCATATTGAATAATCGTCGTGGTTTTTCCCGAACCGGCTACGGCATTTATTTTGATATTACCAGTTGAATTAATTATATCAATCTGCTCCTGAGTTAGTTCCATAGTTGTAAATGCGAGTATTCAATATAATTGATGGGGGAATTCATTATGATACAAATTTAAAATAATTGATTATGCACCAAAAGTAATAAAATTTGTTGTGAAAATTAACCTAAAAACAATAAAGCCCCTATTTCAAATAGAAACAGAGGCTTTTTAAATTAAATAGTATTTGGTAAATGAATAAATTGTCAATGTATCAAATGACTTTTGTGACTCGTTCGGTAACAATCATATAGTAGCGGGCAAAGTTTTCGTCTTTCATATACTCTGTGAGTTCTTTTTGCCACAAAGCAGCTTGTTCGGCAAGTGTCATAAGCTTCTTGTTGTTTTCGAGGTGCTCAGGATCTACTTTCTGAAACTTGGCCATGTCACGGAAATCTTCGAGCCAGTTTTCATACTTATCCATAAATTGTTTTTGCTCGGGGGTGAGCACTATTTCTTCGCGTGTATCTATCAGACTTCCTACTACACCGCCTACGCCTGTAACGGCAGCTGCACCGCCAATAAGACCAAGTTTTTTCAGAAAATCTCTGCGTTTTTGTTCATAAGCATCCATCGTTCCGTTTTTTAAATTTTAAGTTATAATTCATATAATCGTTTGAAAGTGAATAATGTTCATTTTGAATAGCAAAAAATTACCTTTCGGTAACTCAAATTTTTGTATCTTTGCACCCTGAAATTAAGCAAAAAATAAATAGATACACATGAATTTCATTGAAGAACTTCAGTGGCGCGGTATGATTCATACCATGATGCCGGGAACCGAAGAACAGTTAGCAAAGGAGCTTACAGTGGCTTATGTGGGCATCGACCCCACTGCCGATTCGCTCCATATCGGACACCTTGTGAGTGTAATGATGCTCCGCCATTTTCAGCGTGCCGGACATAAACCCATTGCGTTGGTTGGTGGCGCTACCGGTATGATTGGCGACCCTTCGGGCAAATCGGCCGAACGTAATTTGCTCGACGAAGCAGCACTTCGTCATAATCAGGATTGCATTAAAGCGCAGTTAGCTAAATTTTTAGACTTCGAAAGCGATGCTCCCAATGCAGCAGAGTTGGTAAACAACTACGACTGGATGAAAAATTATTCGTTCCTCGATTTTATCCGCGACATTGGTAAACATCTCACTGTAAACTATATGATGGCCAAAGATTCGGTAAAAAAACGCCTGAGCAGCGAATCGAGTGTGGGCATGTCGTTCACCGAGTTTTCGTACCAGTTACTTCAGGGCTACGATTTCCTGTGGTTGAATCAGAATAAAAACTGCAAACTGCAAATGGGCGGTTCGGACCAATGGGGAAATATAACTACCGGTACCGAATTGATTCGTCGTAAAACCGGAGGAGATGCCTTCGCACTTGTTTGTCCACTTATTACCAAGGCCGATGGTGGTAAATTTGGCAAAACCGAAAGCGGTAATGTGTGGCTCGACCGACGCTATACTTCGCCTTACAAGTTTTTCCAGTTTTGGTTAAATGTAAGCGATGCAGATGCCGAAAAATATATTAAAATTTTTACTTCCATTGATAAAACTGAAATTGAAAGCCTTGTGGCTGAACATGCTGCTGCGCCACATTTACGCATTTTGCAAAAGCGTTTGGCAAAAGAAGTAACCATAATGGTGCATTCCGAAGAAGATTACAACGCTGCCATAGAGGCTTCGAATATCCTTTTTGGTAATGCAACTTCGGATGCTTTGAAAAAATTGGATGAAGACACGCTTTTGGCTGTTTTCGAAGGTGTTCCACAGTTTAAAGTTAGCAAGTCGCTGTTCGAAGCGGGTGTAAAAGCCATTGATTTGTTAGTTGACAATGCAGCGATATTTCCATCAAAAGGTGAAATGCGCAAACTCGTACAATCGGGAGGAGTAAGTTTGAATAAAGAGAAACTCGAAAATCAGGATGTTATGATTGGAGTGGAACATCTCTTAAATGGCGAATACTTGTTGGCACAAAAAGGAAAGAAAAATTATTATTTGGTAATTGCAGAGTAAAACCTCACCCTAACCCTCTCCAGCAGGAGAGGGAATAGAGCGTTGTAAAGATTTTAATGCTTAAATTTAATTTCTCAATTTTGATTGTACAATTAAATTCTAAAATGACTTTTCGAATAAAAATTAAAGAAAAAATTTTGTAAAAACGAAAAACAATCGTATCTTTGCACCGCTTTTTAAGGAAAGCACCTAATGATTGTCTCATGGTGTAATGGTAGCACTGCAGTTTTTGGTTCTGCCTGTCTAAGTTCGAATCTTGGTGAGACAACAAGAAATAACACACAAAAGCGGTTGAAATTCCACGTTGAATCTCAACCGTTTTTTTCCCAAACATTTTTATTCCATTCTGTCTCATGGTGTAATGGTAGCACTGCAGTTTCTGGATCTGCCTGTTAAGGTTCGAGTCCTTATGAGACAACAATTAAAATCAGAAAACCCTTTGAATATCAAACAGATAATCAAAGGGTTTTTTTGGTTTTGGAGCAAGTTGCTCTGGAGTTGCTCTTAGGAAGAGGGATATGTAGGAATTTAATTAAATATGGGCTCAAAACTCGCTTGTATTACAAGTATGCACTAACACTCTTATTGGTCTCACAAATACCAGAATTCTATTTGGTGTCTTTCAGCCAGACTATTAAGGGTCTGATACCTAGGATAAATTACATTTACGTGTGTTAATCACTCATCTAACCAGGTCGCTTTTTCCATAGATACCAAATTCTTCTTAACGTCCATTGAATCACCGCCCTGCTTATCGGGAATTGAAAATCAGCGAAGCTAATACGGTTCAACCGATGTTTCCGTGCTGGGTCGAGCCGACCGCAGGAAGCCTTAGTATTAGACGGTTGTGCATTAAAGTTTTAGGATTTCGACTAATTCAATGTTAATGTATAAAGTTTCACGTCCAATTTTCTGTGATTTCAGAATTCCAATCCTTTCAAGTTCTTTCAGGTATCTTGACGCAGCTTTCCGTTCAACCTGAAGTTGATTAACCACGAAGTCAATTTTTGCGTATGGTTGTTCAAATAATAATTCCACTAATTCTTTTCTGTAGATTTTTGGTGCATTCAATTGAACTTTCTCAATCGTTTCGTCCAAAGATTTTCTGATTGAACTAATTTTCTCAATTGTTTTAATCGCTGTTTTTTCAATCGCCTTAAGTATGAAAAGTATCCAGTCTTCCCATTCGTCTGTTGTATTTGTTCTGTTAAGTAATTTGTAGTATTCAGCTTTGTTCTCAATGATATACGAACTTAAATAAAGGATAGGAATGTCAATCAATTTATTCATGATTAAATAAAGTATGTTGAGAATTCTTCCTGTTCTTCCGTTTCCGTCATAAAATGGGTGAATACTTTCAAACTGATAATGAAATACAGCTAAATTTATAAGTGGTGATAAACTTTGTTCTGTGTCATTAAAGTGATTTATGAAATTTGTCAGAAGGTCGATAATTTCAATTTCGTCTTGTGGAGGCGTGTAAACTACTTCTCCTGTGTTGCTGTTTTTCAAAACGGTTCCAGGTACATTCCTGATTCCTGCTGAATTTCCAACTAACACTTGCTGAATGCTTTTTATGTCGTTTACACTCAAAAATCCTTGTTTCTCAACCAAATCAAATCCAAGAAAAATTGCTTTTCGATAATTCACAACTTCCTTTGTCGCTGCAGAAATATTCGATTTATCAATTGCAATCGCCTTATACAATTCATCTTGAGTCGTAATTATATTTTCGATTTCGGAACTATCCTTTGCTTCTTGAAGCACAATCGCATTCACAAGCATTAATTGGTTCGGAATCGTTTTGGCAATTCCTTTTAATTCAGCCAAGGCTGTTGCAGCTTTGGTCGTTTGTCGAAGAATTTTTATCGTTTCGACCTTTTCAGTTTTCGGCGGTAACTTTACGAGTTTAGAATCTGGTGTCATTTGTCCCATGTTTATTTAATTTGTCCCAAAAGTACAAAAAATGGTACATATCGCAATCTTTTTCTTTATTTTTTTTGCATGCCGCCTAACGACAGTCTGCACATTAACTCAATTTTTTTCCAAAATACACAAAATTTCGTTTGGTAGGCTTTCGTAGCTTCACTAATTTCAATTAAAATTTCGTTGTAGAAAAGCGGAGTTGAAAAACGCCGAAGTCGGAAAAGAGCTTAAAATAAGCCGTTTGGAGCCGGAGAAGCAGGTTGCTGGCACTCATATGCTTGTATATCTGCACTTTAAACTTTTCGAATCCGTCGAGGATAACTCAAGCAAAAACCGCTGTTTCTACTTGTTTTCACATCTTTCGACGGCTGTGTTTTTGCAGAAAATCAACTGCCTACAGCATTATTCGTTCTTACTTTTGACTTTTCCAGCCTGCGACAACTTATCAAACCAGGTCGCTTTCTCCATAGATACAAAATTATTCTTATCGTCCATTGAATCACCCGCCCGCCTATCGGGAATTGAAAATCAGCGAAGCTAATACGATTCAACCGATGCTTTCGTGCTGGGTCGTGCCGACCGCAGGAAGCCTTAGTGTTATGCAAAGTTTATTTTATTCGCTAGTTTGATTTATAATTTTCATAAGCTTTGAATCGCTCGGAGCCGGTGCATCAAAATCAATAATTTCACCTTGTTTATTTACAACTATGTAATGAGGAACAGTATTAAATCCAATTTCAGACATTAAGGATTTACTTTGATCACTATCCAATAAATAATGTTGTCCTTGAAGTTTTTGTTCTTTAATAATTGATTTCCAATCTTCTACTTTTGAATACAAACAAATATTAACAAACTGCACTTTCTGTGTGTCTATTTTTTTCAAAACGTCATTTGAATAACTAAATTCTCTTAAACATGGACCGCACCAAACAGCCCAAAAGTCAATATATAGTATTTTATTAGGATTAATTTTAGCAATTTCTTTAATTATTGATTTGTCTTTAAAAACCAAATTGCTATTTATGTTAATATTATTCTCTCTAATTTTAATTTGCTCATTGTTGTTTTCAAGTAAATTTTTATAAATTAAAGTATTATGTAATTTGGAGCTCATACCTTTTAAAGTTTTTTCCATGTAGTCAATTGTTAGGTTGTTTTCATTATTTGCTAATAAAAATAATGATAAAGGAGAGTCAGGATTGTTTTTAATATACATATACTCAAATTGTTTTGACTGATTTATTATACTCCTAATGCTATCGGATAGTATTTTTACTTGTTCTCCTTTTGATTTATTGATTACGCTATCAATTTCCCATATCTTCTTTACATATTTTTCAAATCTGATTCTCTCAAATTCTGTATATTCTTCATTTGCTTTACCACCACTAACTTTTGAATTATTTTGCCAATCATCTGGGTCTATAGTTATATTAATATTTCCAGGTTCTATAAAAAGAAGTGCAGCACCAGTCATTCTTTCACGACTGTAATGAAGAACATATACTTCAGGTGTCTCAATTTTTCCTTCAAATTTAAATTTTCCATTAATAATCCGAGTAGAGTCTGCATTTTTGAAATGATCCTTAAATTTAACCAAGTATATCCAATTCTCACTTTGTGCTTTACTAAAATTACCAGTCAACACAAACTCTTCATTGGATTTGAAACTTAAAAGAAATATCGCTAAGATTAGAATAATAAGTTGTTTCATATTTTATTTTTTTAAATTTTGCATAACCACATATATATACGAATTCAAAATTGTATATGCGAACTACAAATTCGTATATATTTACTGTAAGATTGAAAATGTAATTCGTTATGTTGTAGATAATCAGTTATATATGTAATTTCAGACATTTTAGTACAATTCGTATATTCAAATTGTTAATAATTGTATAGTTCAGGGCTTTACATTTGTTTTTTAGTAAATTTTGCCTCAAAGATAAATACTTTTTCTAACATTTGCAACCTGCTTTTTAAATTATTTCTAATTTATCTAACGGACTTTTAATTTGATCAAAACCTTTCGTTGTTATATGCGTGTAAATCTCTGTAGTTTTGCCACTTGAATGACCTAACAGAGATTGTATATAACGTATATCTGTTCCTGCTTCGAGCAAATGCGTTGCAAAACTATGACGCAATGTGTGCACAGATATTTGTTTCTTAATCCCTGTTTTATCTACCGATTTTTTAAGTATTTCCTGAATACTTCTTGGTTTATATGGTTCACCTTCGTACCCTTCAAACAACCAAATTTTTGGTTTATATTGTACTATGTATTTTCGCAAAATATCTAATGTTCTCATTCCAAGCAATGTATATCTATCCTTTTCCCCTTGGCCTGCTCTACCCGTATTTGCATCCTGCTGCTATCAATGTCTTTGATTTTCAGATTGGTCAACTCACTCACACGTAGTCCGGCCGAATAAATCGTCATCAATATTGCCTTGTATTTCAGGTTCTCTGTTGCATTGATTATTTTTGCAACTTCTTCTTCGCTAAGTACTTCGGGCAAAAATTTTTCTTTACGTGGTCGGTCAATAGTGTATATCTTTCGCTGCCCGCCTAAAACTCTTTCAAAATAAAACTTAATGGAATTGATAGACTGATTCTGATACGATGTGGACAATAGTTAAATTGTTACGCGGATATACGCCTATTGAGCGGATAGGGGCGGATTTTTATTTTTCAATAAATTGAAAAATCAATCTGAACCAATCCGAATCTTAAATAATATCCTTATCCGTTTTTATCCGCTTAATCCGTTAAATCCGCGTTACTATTTCTTTAAATATTTTATTCGAAAAATAGGCAATTGCAATTATTTCATTGTACGGCTCCAGCGTGTATCGGTTATTTGTTACGTAGAGACGTGGCGTGCCGCGTCTCTACTGAATAATCCTATATCTTCGCCTTCATTTCTAATTCCAGCTTTTTGTAGGAACCATTTCGTTCAATAAGTACTTTCAACGGAGATTTTGTGGGTGTTTCAAAAAAATGCCTGACTTCTGAAATGCTTAAGGGACTTAATCGCTGAAAATTAATTTCGGCAATAATATCGCCAATGCGAACTCCAGCTTTTTCGGCAGGTGAGTCTTTCCACACATTTATTACTTCCACTTGCGGCATAAAACCTTCTGTGTGAGCCACTTCCAAGCCCGCAATATTATAGAAAAACGGTTTGTTAAATGCACTATTTGGCTTAAAATAAAAACGTCGGTTATGAGTGTCGATAATCAGATTAAAGCGACTAAGCAGCTGAGCGCCAATGGTTCCGTCGCGGTCGGAGGTACGGGCAATCTGACTAATTGCTGCCGAATCGGGAAAAGCAACGATGGGATTTCGTACACAAAATTCGGAAATACACAACTGCTGCACACGTGCAAAAACGCCGTTAATTTCGCCATTCAGCCCTTCGCCAATTCGTCCGCGAACAGATTTTTCGGGAATATTTACCGCCTTGTTAGTCAATGTTTCGAACCATGCCGTGAGTTCAGCCCCCGTATCAATAAGCATTTTAATGGTCTGACGGGCACTATCTGTTTCGAGTACAGACAGTTGAATATACATTTTCTGACGCTGAAATGTCATGGGCATCACACCATATCCTTTAGGCGGTGTAAATTCCTGGTGGCCAAAAATGCGAAGCCGGCGATTGTTGTAATCAATCTGAACCACATTGTCGCGAAAAAAATCGACCCCCAGCAGTCCGTTTATTTTTACACCGGTTTGTTTTGAAAGGCTGAACAAATCTTCTTTGAAAGAATAAATGAGGCGATTCGGAAGCGTAATTTTTCCAATGTGAATATTGTTTCCATCGCTTTCGTAAGCCTCGTAGTTTTTTCCTGAGCCTAATCCCTGAATATCATGTATATGACCCGGAATTAAATCTAAACTATCACCCTCGAAAAGTTCCGTAATAATGGTGTTTCGCAATCCCGTATCAAGAATCATTTTCAGCTTCGACGATTGATTGACACGCACATCGAGCACTATATAACTCCCAACCATTTCGAACGGAATGGATGCTATCAATGCATTTTTTGCCTGTAAACCGGCAGAAACAACGATGAAAATCAGGCAAAGTTGCAGTTGTTTTTTCATCCGAAGCTGAATTATTTTTTAGTTGTCAGTGGGGGATTAACAACACAAAGATAATTAATTTCAGTTCACATTATCAAAAAAAACAAAAGCTACTTTTTAAATTTTAGCGGAATACTTACATTAAAAGAATGTTTTAGCTGTCCGTCTTCATACCTGTCGCAGGCCAGAAACAAGGCCACAGGTATTCCATTCTCAATAAGCAATTGCGGGCGTTCCATGTGTGCCAGCGAAACTTTTTTGCCGGAATTTAGTGTGAAACCAAGCGTAGAAACCAACACATTTTTGGCTGGTTGCCAGTCGAAACCGTTTACCGAATAAAACAACGCCAGCGAACGACCTTTTTTGGTAAATTCGCCATTCATATCTTTTACAATGGCATAATAACAATTGCCCTGATACCAGATATAAGGGTCTTCGGCAGGAAAATGAGAACCTTCGACTGTAAAAATAGGATTGTTCATTTTTACAAAAGGACCATCCGGATTGTCAGAAACAGCACATAAATGCACCACAGGGCCACCGAATGGCATAGGCTTGCGCTTTGCCACAGCCTTATAAACCATTAAATACCGACCATCGTGCATACGCGTAACTGTTGGATTTGCCACCATCAATGCGTCGTGAGCCGTAGAATCGGGCGAAACATCGATAAGCGGTTTGTCCGAACGCAGCCAGGGGCCATAAGGCGAATCGGCAACAGCCACACCAATGCGCTGATGATTGCGGTGTGTCATGTTCAGTCCGTTTTTTACATTTACACCATCACCATAATTTCCGGTATAATAGAGGTAATATTTTCCGTTAAAATAATGAATGGTAGGATTGTGTGTGTAATGTCCATCCCAAAATGCAGGTCCACGCGCAGGCAAAGTTACATCCGAAAATTTATACGGACCAAATGGTTTATCGGACACAGCATGAGCCACTTCGGAGTGTGTAACCCAGGCATTGAACGAATATTTTTTGTTCCAGCGGGAATAAAACAAGTGGTATTTTCCATCCTTTCCCTTTACGGGCGAACCACACCAGGTAAAAAGTGAATCGTTTTCGAATATGGAATTTTCGGCCACAGTTCCCAAAGCGGTGTTTATATTGAGTTCACCAACAGGTGCCAATGTGTTTTTTGAAACAAAAGCGGAAGCATTTAACGTTACCGATTTGTTTTGTTTCGGTTTAATTATCAGGTATTTATTATTGTAAAATACATTCGCATTATTGCCCTGCAACGACATTATTTTACAGTTTTTCAACTCCTTGTTTTCCCATTCAATATCCACCACAAAGCCACCACGAGCCCGCAAACCGGTAATTTTTCCATTAGACCATGCATCGGGCAAAGCGGGTAAAATTTGCAGAATGTATGCTCCATCTTTTGTTAAATGACTTTGCAGCAGCATTTCGGCAATGCCGGCAGTATATCCGAAGTTTCCATCCATCTGAAATGGTGGATGTGTATCGAACAGATTTTCCAAAATGCATTTTTTGAAAAGCATATTTACCATATTGTACGACCGATTTCCAAGCCCGAGACGGGCAAAGAGATTAATTTTCCAGGCTGTGCTCCAACCGGTACTATAATCGCCACGTGCATTGAGCGAAACGAGAGCTGCTTTTGCCCAATCAGGTGTGGTAAGTGGCGAAATTTGTCGTCCCGGATGTACTGCAAACAAATGCGAATTGTGTCGATGATGATCGGTTGGGTCGTCCCAATCTTCCATCCATTCCTGCAATTGTCGCCATTTGCCAACTTGTGGCCCCAGTAGTTTGTCGCGCTTTTGCTTTAACATAGCGGCATAGTCTTTATCATTATTCAGTGCTGTAGCAGCGTCGATCGTATTGCTGAACAAATCCCAGACAATTTGCTGGTCGTAGGATACGCCGGGGTAGGGCGTGCGGTCGCCTTCCACTTTTCCGGGGCCATGCTCCGGCGACCAACCATCAGGCGTTATCAGCTTGCCGTTTTTTTCCACTAAATGATCTTCCCAATACCCGCAAACATCCTTCAGCATGGGATAAGCGCGGTTTTGCAGAAAATTTTTGTCGCCACCAAAAGCGTATCGTTCCCAGAAATGTTGTGACAACCATGCACTTCCCGGACGATGAATGCCCCATGTTGATGGGCCGCCCATAATATTATTGGTGCTGTAAGCAATCCAGCCACGGTTTGTTTTGAGTCGTGGGTCGGTGGTGTTTTTATTCACACGCGCCAGATTCTCAACCCATTGAAACATGGGAGCCGTGCACTCTGCCAGTCCGGTAGGCTCGGCAGGCCAGTAATTCATTTGCAGGTTGATATTTGTGGTATATTGCGAATACCAGGCAGGTTTGTACTCATTGTTCCAGATTCCCTGCAGGTTAGCCGGCAAACCTCCTTCGCGCGACGAACTGATTAAGAGGTAACGACCGTACTGAAACAACAAGGCTTCGAGAGCAGGGTCTTTTGAGCCGTTTTTGTATGCATTCAGGCGGTCGAGCGTCGAAAGTGCAGGCGCTGTACCCAAATTGAGATGAACGCGGCTGTACAGTTTTTGGTAATCTTTTAAATGGCTTGTATACAACTCTTTATATGACTTTGTCGCTGCATTTTTAAGCGTTTCGGTAAGTCGGGTTGTCGGATGGTTGCCTTTGTATTGTTTATCGTAATCGAGCACAAAATCGGTACCTGCTACCAATAAAATACGCACCGCATTGGCTCCTTTTACCTGAATAACATTGCCTTCGGTAGTGAGTTTTCCACCTTCGTTTATCACCATAAGTTGCGACTCGTATTGCATGCCATTGTCAGCAAGTACACCCGATGCGCTGATTTTATTTCCAACTGCTTTCGAAGTAGCATTGTGTGCATCCGAAAGTTTGATGCTGCATGTTACAGCTCCTTTTTTATTCGCCGAAAAGCGCGCAACCATCACTTTATCAGGATAACTGCAAAAATACTCGCGACGGTAATTAACGTTGCCCGACTGATAAGTAACGGCATGTAATGATTTGTCGAGATGCAACTCACGTTTGTACTGAACGGAATCAGTCAACGGAAAATGAATATACACATTCCCAAATGGCTGATAATTACCCACAGTAGGCACTATATTTCCATCAACCGACGTTTTGCCGGTTATCAAACTCGACTCGTTGAACTGAATCCGCTCGTGAGCTACCCCACCAAATACCATCCCGCCAAGCGAGCCATTACCTATTGGCAAGGCTTGTAACCATTCCTTAGCCGGTTGTGCGTACCAAAGCGACTGATTGGATTGCGCAAAAAATGAAAGTGCAAAATGCAGAAAAACGATAAGAGCAATGCTTTTTTTATACATAAGAAATTGGAATAATTTAATTTCGTTTTTAATAATGAGAATTATTTTGTAAAGTATTAGAAAAAATAATAATCTGTTTTCTAAATTTAATTTTCACGACCCCCAACCCCCAAATGGGGGCTTTAAGACCATGTATCCAATATGTAATTCAATCAATACAACTTCATAGTTGCAATCTTTAGCCCCCATTTGGGGGGTCAAAACAAAATATATTATTGAATACTATTTATTTTCCACCTTGATTCTACATTGACACATAAATTATATGTCGTCCCTACGGGACTTAAAGAGTTTTTATATTTATGTTTTTACCATATTTTCGTGACTACGTCACTTTTTTTAACCTCGTAGAGGTTTAATAATGGTAAAAATAGAAAAAAGTTTTATGTTCAAAGTCCCGTAGGGACGAAATTAATTTTAAAATTTCTAATCTGTCAAAGTGGAATTAATCCGAAAAAAATCAAAATCAGCCGGAATACGTTTTTCTGTACCTCTGTTAAACGCATAAACGCCGGTCATCATGCCCATAAATCCCCAGTTGGGCGTACCCTGATCGCTCAGAAAAGCAGCATCGGCAATCGCTCCTGCGTCCTGCCAGGTTTTATTGTCGTAACTGTAATAAAACCAGCGACTGAGCTTATTCACCTTCATTTTCAGAAAAACGGTGGTGCTTTTAATAACAGGGGTTGTTTTTACAATCGATTTTTTTCCATAACGACATTCTTCGAGTTGCAATATCAGTTTTCCGGCGTCGTTACGTTGCAAACCCAACCGCACCCATGTTTTGGTATCGTAATGACCTGTCAGTCCGGCTTGCTCTTTTGTATCGGGATTGAAAGTGAGCTTTGTAACCGCTTCGAACTGAAGCCAGCGTTCGCGTTGCACAATCAGGTTGCGACCCGCTATGGTATCGATGTCGAAATTGGAAGTATAAATGCGCAAAGTCCCTTTCTTTTCGGTCAGACTGAAATCTTCGTACACCGGATTCCGGCGGAAAACCCATTGAATACCTAATTTTGAAGATTTAAACTCGTCGCTTGATGCATTTTTAACAGGTGTCCATGGTAAATTGGGGCGCAAATTGGTATCGAGTGGACCTTTTCCATCGTTGGCAATAGGCCAGCCATCGTCGCTCCAGCTGATTTTGTACAGCGACGTTTCGCGTCCGAGCGGACTTATACCGCGCTGTTTCCCTTTTATTTCGCCCTGAATCCAGCGTTGCGAAAGAACGGTTGTCCACCATTCACCGTTTTGGGTATTGAAAATTTTACCATGCCCCTGATGAAAATTAATGGCATTCGGGTCTTTCTGTGTGAGATACGGATTGTAAGGTGAATTCTCGTACGGTCCGTAAACCGATTTTGAACGGGCAATTAATTTGTGATGACCATTGAACAAACCACTCGATGCAGCCATAATAAAATAATAATAACCATCCTTTTTAAGCAAATGCGGACCTTCGGGAGCGGCCTTTTTTCCTTCGGTTTCCATCCAGCGGGGTTCTTCCACCATGCGGGTGCATTCTTTGTTCAGCTTTACAATTTTCGTTCCGTTGCCGGTAGGAATTCCGGCTGCAAAAAGCATGTAATGTTCGCCATCGTCGTCCACAAAGTGCGAAGGATCGCTTCCGAAATTGGTGATTTGCACCGGTTTAGTCCATGGGCCGTGAATGCTTTTCGATTTGGTCATATAGTTCCCACGTACATTGGTACTGCGGTCTTTACTGAGCTGAACTGTGCAGAAAAAAATATAAAATTCACCGTTGTAATACGAAATGTCAGGAGCCCAAATGCCCATTCCATCAAAAAAATGCCTTAAATCGAGATCTTCGCTTTTGGTAAAAACATGATCGATTTGTTTCCAGTTGACCAAATCTTTCGAATGTGAAATAATAATTCCGGGGAAGTATTCAAATGTAGAGTTTACGGTATAATAATCGCTGCCTACCCGAATAGTGGAAGGGTCAGGGAAAAAGCCCGGATTAACCGGATTGGTGTAGGTTTTAGGGGTAGTACACAATGCTTGTAGTGATAGTGCAAGAACTGAAAAAATCAGAATCGTAAATGTCTTTTTCATGAGTATTAAATAATTATTTACAACTTAACAATACAAAAGTGTCATTTTTTTTTCGAAATCTGAAATTTTGAGTTCAACACAGAGTTTGTAATCGTTTACATTGACAAAAAAACTCCTGTAAACGTTTACAAAAATGTCTTTCCGCACCTACTTTAAGATAGTTATGCCCATTAAGCCCACCACTACTTCCTGCGAAAGCGTTTCGAGTGTAATGCTTTTGAGCAGTACATCTTCGCGCAATTTCAGATTAAGCAGCATTGCGCGACAGTTTTTGCCTAACATAACCGATTGGGGCAATTTTGCAGGCAAGCAAAAACGATCCACTTCGGCGGTATAATCATTTCGCTGACCGGCTCCGGGCGCCTGATGGTTGGAATAAATCGTACTCAGATTCCAGTAATTGACAGGCGGAATAAGTTCTAATTTTTCAGTTTTGCCATCGGCATAATTCAATTTGATCACCGCATTGGCAATGTCGCACTGCATCACATTGGTGGAACCCGATACGAGCAACCAAATCCCTTTCCCTTTTTCATTTACATAAAAATGCAATGAATCAGGAAAGTTGTCCCAAAGCGAGGTAAACGCAATATTCTGCTTATCAGAATTCCATAAAAATGGTACTTTTTGCGACGTTACGAGCAAGTTGTTTTGCAACATTTCCGGAACGTTTGCAAGCGTAATTTCAGGCGCTTTCACCCTCCAGTGCGGATAAGTCCATGCCGAATAACCATCGGTACCAATACGTGCCGAAACTGTCTGAGGACGATGCGACAGGTATTTTTGCTTGTAAATTTCTCTTACATCTGCGTTTTGCTGAGAACTGATATCTATTTGTTTCCAATTAGCATTTACCGGAACTGAATCGAAATAGCGTGCTGCCTCCAACGCATCTCCTTTGGTATCGGTGATATTTATACGGTAAACGCGCCAGTACGTGCTGTTTCCGTTTTTGATTTTGGCAAAAAGTGTATGAAAACCTTTGGTTCCCTTTACCATACCTGTAATGGCATTGCCTTTGATTTTTGCTTTTTTTAGTACGCCTTGCGGGTCGTTCAGTGCCACTATTTTTCCGACATTTCCCGAAATTTTAACCGACTCATTCACTTCGAAAGCAAGCGAAACAGGATTCTCAGCGGCAAACGATTTTTCGGTATTAATAAAAACAGTTGCTTTTTGTGCATTCGCAATATTAATACACACCAAACTACGACCGGCAGATGGCCTGATTTGAAATTTTACTTTTTGACCATTCACCAACACCGATTTTATTTTCGAGGCACTTACCGGAATTTCCAGATCAACATTGGCAGCTTTTGAAATTTCGAAGTTGTAAGTTGTCTGGCTTTCGTTGCGCAAATAATGAAGTTTGGCATCGGGAATTTCGATGGAAGCACTGTCCCAATCGGTTGGGAATTGGGGTTGAAGTTTTACGTTGTTGTTCGGAAAATCGGGATTAAAACCAAATAAACCGCTTACCAATGTCCGCGAAAAAGTATGTATGCAGTCGCCAAAATCAATACCGCCCGATGGGTCGCCGAGATTGCCAGGCACTTTTTCATTGAATCCGCTTTGCATAAAAGCGCCACGGAAAATATCGTAGGCATCGTTGGGCAAACCACTCTGAAAATAACTCAGCGCCAAATGATAATTATCGCCGGGCCACAACACGCGTACCGACCAGATTCCGGGCACCCAGTTAGAAGCCCACACACTGCGTCCACCCAACGGGCGACGATCGTTTTGCAAAGACCACTCTGTATAATACACCGATTCGATATTCTGAAAAAAGTTGGTCAACTGCGCATCGATGGGCAAAAAAATGCTGTACAACCACGGATTTGTATGCAATCGTTCATGTCCGCCCTGCTCGCGATAAGCGCCCGAATGCCCCCTTTCTTTTACCCAAAGTGATTTCAGAAAACCGCGCTTAATTTTTTCGAGCATAGCATTGTGATATTCTTCTGCTTTCGCATCGCCGGCACGGCGGGCAAGATCGCGCGCTGCCAAATGTCCGCGATAGGCGTAGGCAGTTTCCTCGGCAGTCCCTCCGCCATTGTACCACTGCGAATCGGTAGGCCAGGTGTTTATATAACTTTCGTAAACACCATCGCCATCGGGGTCGAAACATTCCTGTTGCCAAACGAGATGCAAAGCCAATCCCTGACGCAAAATCTTTTCAATTTCGGGGTCGCCGCTGCGTCGCCAGCCTTCAATCAGCTGATCGAAATATTGCGTTTGCATATTGTAAAAAGTTTGATGCGCCCTAATGTAACCCACACCATAAAAGCGGGAATTTTCCGATTCTTTGGTCATCAGTTTTACCGTATCGGTTTCAGGTTTTGTTTTATTTGAACTTGTTACCTGACTGTTAATCAAATACTTTGCGTTTTCGAGCACCCGTTCGTGCCAACCGTACATCGACCCGCCAAAAACCGTGCGCCAACCCACATAAGGAGAGTTCCACTGCATAGCGCCATGTACAAACATAGGCGCATACCACGTTCCATCAATGGCAATGACGGACGCTTTAGCAAGTGCATTCAGGTATTTGTCGGGGGTTGAAATTTTCAGGCGATTGTGCAGATTTTCCAATCGTTGTACGGCAGCCTGATAGGCCTTTTCGGGTTCAACAGATAATGGTTTTATTTCCTTATCGCGTTTTGAATTAAAGCCTTCCACAGTCCAAAATAAGGATTGACCACTTTGAATTTTAGTAGATGCAAACAGACAGGAATCTTTTGCAGCAGAGGCATTTACAGCTGTGGTTACAGACGAAGCACTACCGCGATAAAAAGTTGATTTTGCCGAACAGCTTACTTTTACATTGAAATTTTTTGTTTTTTCGGTTAAAAAATAGCCTTGTTCAGTTATTTCAAAAAACGAGTTTTCGTCGCTTTCTTTGGGTGTAAATCCCCAGTTCAGAATATAAGGATGTCCTAATGCATCGAGCATCCACGAAAGATGGGCGCGCTCGCGGAATTGCGCTCCGTTAAACGACCAAACCAAGGTATCGGCAACGCCCGTTTGCAGGGCATTCAACTTTATCGACATGCCTTTTGCGCCATTAACAGGTAATACTTCGAGGGCGAGTTTTAGTTCCGGAAATTCCTTATCAGACAATTCCCACATCATGCGTCCGTAATCGTACGAAGCTTTAATCTGCGAAAAATCGGTTACCCATTTCACTTTTCCATTGCGTCTGACACCGACTACAAAGGTTCCGTACAAATCGTTGAGCTGCGCCATGCGAATAAGCGGTTTCGAACCGGTTAGAATAAACGCATTAGAATTGTTGATGTAAATAGGACGGTTGTTGAAATACTGCGGGTGGTTATCAACAATCCGCGTATTTTCCACTTCGAATGTGCTTTGCGCTTTTAACGAATTAAACAGACTAAAAAAAGTAAGAATAAAAATGAATTTTCGCATACTAAAAACGGTATATTTGATAGTTATTATGTAATTATTGTTATACAGATTAATAGTAACGCGGATTAAACGGATTAATCCGCTCCATCCGCTAAATCCGCGTTCCTATTTCTTAAAATCCAATCTGTCAAAGCAGACATAAGTTTTGGGGGTCAATAAAATACTAACTTACATCAACGATAAAAAAAATTGCCTGAAATAAAACTCCAAAATTAGTTTTTTTCAGGCAAATTTTATGCGAAAATCAAATTTAAATGCCCTGTAACAGGCTTTTACAAAGCTAAAATCGTTGTAAACGATTACATGTTTTTATTATTTCTGTGTTATTCTAACAATTGTTTGAACGATATGCACTCCCTTTTTCAGCCACTTTGCCAATTCGGTCAAGGTTGTTGGTGCGAATTTGCTCTTCCACAATGGCATCGAGAACCGCAACGGCTGTCATGTTTACAATATCGCTCACCGAACTTTCCACATCCAAAATGTGTACAGGCTTATTCAATCCCATTTGTATCGGGCCAATGGTTTGTGCCAATCCCATTTCTATCAGCATTTTATAGGCTGTATTTGCCGAACTCAGGTTGGGGAAAATAAGCGTATTTACATCGCGTCCAGATATTTTGGAGAACGGATATTTACGGTCGCGAAGCTCTTTGTTCAGTGCAAAAGTTACCTGCATTTCGCCATCCACCAGCATATCGGGGTAGTTAGTGTGCAAAGTATCCACAACCTGATGTACGCTTGCGGGACTGCCGTTTTTGTCGGAACCAAAGTTGGAATACGAAAGCATAGCCATAACCGGTTCGTGCGCAAAAAACTTCACGGTATCGTGTGTCAGTTTGGCAATATCAATCAGCGCATCGGTGCACGGGTGGCGGTTGAAAAGTGTATCAGCTAAGAAGAATGTACCTTTTTTGGTAATCATGATGTGCATGGCAGCAATGTGTTTCGTGCCTTCGCGAATGCCAATAACGTCTTTGGCAGCCTGCACCGTGTCGGCATACTTGGTGTAAACGCCGGTTATCAGCGCATCAGCTTGTCCGGTTTCAACCATCATCATACCAAAATAGTTGCGTTCGTACATTTTTTCATAAGCTTCGTCGAAAGTCATTCCTTCGCGACTACGCTTTTCGGTTAATATTTTGGCAAATTGTGTACGGCGATTTTCTTCACGATCGTGGCGCAGGTTCACAATTTCGATACCGGTCAGGTCAATGTCGTTTTCGGCAGCAATATTGGCAATTTTTTCTTCGTTACCAAGCAACACCGGATAGCAAATTCCTTCCTGCAGTGCCAGTTCGGCAGCTTTTATCATGTTTACGTGGTTCGATTCGGAAAAAACAACGCGTTTCGGATTCTGTCGGGCAGTGTCGTAGAAATGGCGCAACATTTTATTGTCGCTACCCATGATGGCATTCAGTTTTACATTGTATTCGTCCCAATTGGTAATCACCTTGCGGGCAACACCCGAGGCAATCGCCGCTTTGGCAACAGCCGGAGCCACTATGGTCAGCAAGCGCGGGTCGAGCGGTTTGGGAATAATATAATCCGTTCCAAAACTCAGGCGTTTCAGATTGTAAGCGGCATTCACCACATCGGGAACCGGTTTTTTAGTCAACTCAGCAATAGCGCGCACAGCCGCAATTTTCATTTCTTCGTTGATACATTTAGCCCGAACATCCAATGCACCACGGAAAATGTACGGGAAACCAAGTACATTGTTAATCTGATTCGGATGGTCGGAACGTCCGGTAGCAAAAATAATATCCTTGCGCGCCGACATGGCATCGTCGTACGAAATTTCGGGATTCGGATTGGCTAAGGCAAAAACAATCGGATTAGCATTCATCGAGCGAACCATTTCTTTACTCAACACACCTGCCACCGAAAGGCCAAGAAAAACATCCGAATCTTTTACAGCTTCGGCTAATGTGTAAATCTTTCGGCTGGTAGCAAATGGCTTTTTGCGGGAATTCAGGTCGGTACGTTCGGTATTGATAACGCCCTTCGAATCCACCATTACAATATTTTCGAGCTTTGCACCAAGCATCATATAAAGTTGTGTACACGAGTTGGCAGCTGCTCCTGCCCCATTCACCACAATTTTTACATCTTCAATTTTTTTACCTACAATTTCCAACGCATTTATCAAACCTGCCGATGAAATAATAGCTGTACCATGCTGATCGTCGTGCATCAATGGTATATCCAATTCAGCTTTAAGGCGCTCTTCTATTTCAAAACATTCAGGCGCTTTAATATCTTCGAGGTTTATACCTCCAAATGTGGGCGCAATGGCTTTTACTACCTGAATAAATTTCTCGGGATCTTTTTCGTTTACTTCAATATCAAAAACATCGATACCGGCAAAAATCTTGAATAACAGCCCTTTGCCTTCCATAACCGGCTTTCCGGCCATAGCACCAATATCGCCCAACCCAAGAACAGCAGTACCATTCGAAATAACGGCCACCAAATTTCCTTTCGAAGTATATTCGTAGGCAGCATTCGGGTCCTTTTCAATTTCGAGACAAGGCTCAGCCACGCCGGGCGAATAAGCTAATGATAAATCGCGTTGTGAACTGTAAGGTTTAGTGGGTGTAACCTCAATTTTTCCGGGCTTGCCCTGTGAGTGATACAAAAGTGCGTCTTCGCGTGTAAGTTTTGCCATTTTAGTATAAAATAATAATATATAGTTTGTTAAATGCGATAATTCTGTTTTTAATTTTAAATTGTAGCAAAATTACGAAATATATTTACGAAATGATTTTATATTAGTAATATTTAGTACAAAGTATAAATATCAAATATCCACCTCACCCCTAACCCCTCTCCACTTGGAGAGGGGAACATCGGTCATCTATAAATAGAATCACACGAAATCATTTTAATCGACATCTTTATGATTGCAATACTAAGCATAAAAAGTTTTACCTTTGCAAATGCAAACAATCCGATTCATCCTGAATTTTTTCCCCTTTAGGGGTTAGGGGCAGATATATTATAGACAATAAAATGAAGATTCTTATTCTTGGTGCCGGAAAAATGGGCACTTTTCTTACTGATGTACTGTGCATTCAGCACGAAGTAGCACTTTTTGATACTGACCCTCGTCGGTTGCGCTTTGTTTTTAACACTCTGCGCATGACCGAATACGACGAGATTAAATCTTTTGAGCCGGAATTGGTAATTAATTGTGTTACATTGAAATACACTATCGAAGCATTTGAAAAAGTAGTGCCTTATTTGCCTAAAAACTGTATTATTTCGGATATTGCTTCGGTAAAAACCGGCATTCAGGAGTACTACGAAAGTACCGGTATGCGCTATGTTTCCACGCACCCCATGTTTGGACCAACCTTTGCCACGCTCGATAACCTGAGTACGCAAAGCGCCATTATTATTTCGGAATCCGACCACATGGGAAAGGCTTTTTTCAAAGATTTGTACGGCTCATTGCGTTTGCGCATTTTCGAATACAGCTTCGACGAGCACGACCAAACAATTGCTTACTCGCTTTCCATTCCGTTTGCTTCTACATTGGTTTTTGCATCGGTTATGATACCTCAGGAAGCTCCGGGTACAACTTTTAAACGCCACATGGATATTGCCAAAGGCTTGTTGGGCGAAGACGATTATTTGCTTTCCGAAATTCTTTTCAACCCTTACACCCACAATCAGGTGGAAAAAATCCGTGCCGAACTGAAAACCCTGATGGAAATTATCGACGAAAAAGATTCCGACCGCATGCAGGAGTTTTTGAAAAAAGTGCGGGCGAATATTGCCTGAGAAAAATGTGAAATTGAGTAATTGAATAATTGAATTTAAAAATGTCGTATTCCAATTAAAAAAAGCAATGAATTGGAACGCGGATTTACGCAGATAAAGCGGATTGAAAACGGATTTTAATTTAGCTACGCTGATCTTCGATTCGATATATCGAAATGATTTTCAGAAACCTGCAGCAAAATTCTCCCCGATTTATCAGGGAATAATCCTTCACTTTTAATCCGTTCTTTCGTAGTTTTTCGGTATATTATATCCTCTAAATCATTGTATATCAGTGCTCTATTAATTTTTTCAAATTAAATATTATCATTTGATAGCATAAAAGAGATTAAACAAATCCGTTCTTTGAGCGTTTAATGTTAAAATTAAAATTACTCAAAGATGGATTATTTACTGATTATTGCCGGCTTTGCGGTGCTTATTGCCGGCGCACATTATTTGGTTGATGGAGCGTCGGGGCTCGCCAAGCGTTTTAATGTCCCCGATTTGGTTATCGGACTTACCATTGTTGCCTTTGGCACTTCAGCTCCCGAAATGGTGGTGAATATTATTGCTACGCTCAATCCAGCTACAACCGACATTGCTCTGACGAATATCATTGGGAGCAATATGGTGAATACCTACATTATACTTGGCTTTGCTGCTGTTGTTTTTCCAATTCGTTCCCACGTAAGTTCCAGACGTTTCGACATGCCGCTTAATTTGATGGCGGCTGTTGCCGTTATGCTGTTGCTGTGGGGAATGGGTGGCGAAATTAATCGAGCCGGCGGGTTTATTTTGCTGCTGTTTTTTGTGTGGTTTATGACTGTGGTAGTTCGTAAAGCCATAAAACATCCCGAAGAAGTAGTTGAAGAAGGCTTCAAACCGGTACGCATCTGGTTGGCGCTGATTATGATTGTTGGCGGATTAGGAGCATTAATCGGTGGTGCTCAGCTTATTGTGCCATCGGCTACACGCATTGCCGAAGCCATGGGAATCAGTCAGTCTGTAATTGGTCTGACCATAGTTGCAATTGGAACTTCGCTGCCTGAATTAGCTACATCGGCTGTTGCAGCCTTTAAGAAAAACTCTGACATTGCTCTTGGTAATGTGCTGGGTTCCAACATCTTCAATGTGTTTTTTATTTTAGCAACCAGTTCTATTATTCGACCATTGCCTGCCTATACAAATATTTTCTACGATTTAGGTATTACTGCTCTTGGAAGTTTATTTATTTTGATAGCGGTTTATACTAATAAATCGCACAAAATTACAAGGTTTGCCGGTGCAGTTCTGCTACTTACCTATATCGCTTATATCAGCTGGATATTGTTGAAATAAGAATATAAAAACAAATAATGATACAATTCAATTTCAATAACTCATACTGTGAACTTCCCGAAGAACTATTTTCGGCATGCAAACCTACACCCGTAAGCGACCCGCAAATGGTGGCATTCAATTTTCAGTTAGCCGAAGAGCTTGGAATTGATGCATCAGCTGAAAATTCGGATTCTCTTGCCGAAATATTTGCCGGAAACCTTCTACCTGCCGGTGCAGCCAATATCGCACAGGCTTACAGCGGTCATCAGTTTGGACACTTTACGCGCCTTGGCGATGGACGTGCAGTGATGCTTGGTGAACAAATTACGCCTGAAGGTGAGCGCTTTGATTTGCAATTCAAAGGTTCGGGCATTACGCCTTACTCCCGCCGGGGCGATGGGCGTGCTACTCTGAGCGCTATGCTTCGCGAATACCTGATAAGTGAAGCCATGCATGCACTCGGCATTCGTACATCGCGAAGTTTGGCTGTAGTAGCAACAGGCGAAGCCGTGTATCGCGAGCAAATTCAGCCGGGTGCTGTGCTGACACGTGTGGCCGCCAGTCATATTCGTGTAGGGACTTTTGAGCATATTGCCCGATTTTGTAGTCCTGAAACGCTGAAAACTTTTACAAATTACGTTATTAACCGCCATTATCCCCAACTTGCCGAAACCGAAAATCCGGCTTTATTTTTACTCGAAAAAGTAATGCTACAACAAATCGACCTGATTACAGACTGGATGCGGGTGGGCTTTATTCATGGCGTGATGAATACCGACAATATGACCATTTCGGGCGAAACCATCGATTACGGTCCATGCGCTTTTATGAATGCCTACAAACCCGAAACGGTGTTTAGCTCCATTGATACCGGCGGACGATATGCTTTTGGTAATCAACCACAAATAGCGCTTTGGAACCTGACCCGTCTGGCCGAAAGTTTGCTTTCGCTCATTGATATTGATACCAACAAAGCGATTGCGAAAGCGGAAGAAGTAGTGAATAGCTTTCAATCGGTTTTCGAACAAAAATATTTCGCAATGCTCGGTCGAAAAATAGGAATTTCAGTCGTGGAAAATGCTGACAAACTGCTGATAAATAAGCTACTGAACTGGATGTATCTGAATAATGCCGACTATACCAATACCTTTGTACGGCTGATGTATTCCGAATTGGTAACCGATAAAATGTATACCCAAGCATCATTCGAAGCATGGGAAAAGGAATGGAAAATGCAGCTGTTAAATAGTTCTGAAACCAATAGATCTGCCCTGCAAATCATGCAGCAAACCAATCCGGTGTACATTCCGCGCAACCATCAGGTGGAAAATATTTTACAAACAGTTACCGAAACCGGGCAAATACAAGAATTAGAAAGCTATATCCAACAACTGTCAAACCCGTATTCAATTGCCGATTTTGATAGTAACCGCATTCAACCACCAACACTTACCGAAGAACAAGGCTATAAAACATACTGCGGAACCTGAATAAGCTCCGCAGTATAAAAAATTATATTTTTGAATTCCGCTTATACGTAGTAATCGGCTTCTCCCCTCTTGCTCCCTCTCCCGAAGGAGAGGGCCGGGGTGAGGTCGTATCTACTTTACAATAATCTTCTTCGTCTGATTTCCAACTTTCACCATATAAACACCATTCATCAAATTGAAGTTTGAGGCTTGAAGGTTCGAAGTTGTTTTGCCATTGACAATTACCTGTCCCAATGTGTTGTAAACTGTGTAAATACTATTTGCGGGCGCATTGATAACCAGTTGATTTTGAGCATTTACATAAATATTGCTGAATGCAACTTCAGTCATTCCGGTGGCAATTCCCGGAGCTTTAAACACAACACTGAAACGATTATTATCGGGCAATGCATCTGCATTAAATGTATAACTTTGACTGCTTAAATCTACCAAAGCGCCTGTATTTTTATCGCTTAGCAATACCTGCACACCACTTTCGAAGTTACTGAACTGAGTAGCCGAAATCTGATAAGTTCCTGCAGCTCCGCCTACAAAGCCCAGAGGCAATTCAGTATTTTCTGCATATCCACTCAAACCATTAATTACTAATTTTTTAGAATCAACCAAGCTATAAAGTTGTGTTACAGAATTTGCTTCATCGAAACGGGGCGAATCGTAACTATCGTAGCTGTCCGAAGCGGCGGGATCGAAATAAATCAGCGTTTCGTCGGTACGGGCATCGCCATTACTTACCAACAGGCGCAGACGTTTACGGTCGGCATTGGCATTGGCAGGCGCTTTCAGTGGATTTCCGGTTTCGTGCGAACGGGTCAATGAACTGTTCAATGTCAGTACTCCTGTTTGTTTGGCTTTAATCCAGAATGCCTGCATTGGCGGGATTACCGCCGTTGTACCTACCGGCGAAACTTCGCCTGTATTTGCATTAATCGACTTAAACGACCAACCCGTAGCATTATTCACTGTCCCTGAAGTAGTTCGGTAATAAATAGTTGGTTCAATAAGCGCCGCATTGGCATCCACAAAGGCTTTTGTCCAGGTCAGGTGAGCCGGATACGGATTTCCAATCAGATTAAAGCCGGTTGAACTTGCACCCGAAGCGGTAAGATACACCGGAATATTTCCATGATTGATAGTGCCTTCAAATGTAAGCGTGGAAGCCGACGAACCCGGCAACGCAATATAACCTCGTCCGCGAACAAAAACACTGTCCTGAACAAAAGGCTTCGAAGTCCAGCTTGCACCTGCCTCATCGCGCTGATAGAAAGTATAACCCGCCGGTGCAACAGCATTCGACACCGGACTCGACACATACCAGTTACGCGTATGCGCTAAGTAATTTTGCACCGTTCCGGTAATGGATTGAGCACCAGTATTTTCGTTCACAAAAGTAGCCGTTCCCGAAGCATTGCTTTCCAACGTTATCGGAGCAGTGAGCGTACTTCCATTCGATAGCGAAACCTGTCCGCCCGGAGCCACAGTTACCAAGTTAAAGGTTTTGGATTCGTCGATGGTTAATTGTCCCCCCGCCGAAACCGTCACATTACAAGTTGCACAATCGGCAAAAGTAGAAGCATTTGTCGTACTTGTAATAGCTATAGGCGAAGCTACATCAGCAAAGTTTGCCACCAATGTTTTAGCTGCCGAAGCCGTAAAATTATACGGATTATCCTTCGACACAAAGTTGCCATCTTCAGTCCAGTTTACAAAGCGATACAACCCACTTGCAGGCGTTGCCGTTAGTGATACACTTACTCCCGCATCTTTTGAGCCACCACCCGAAACACTACCTTTTGCGCCATCGCTCGACGAAACCGAAATATTATAACTGGCTAATGTTGTAACTGAAATAATATTCGAATTGGCACTTGTGCTATTTGTACTTGTTGCTCTAACGCGATAGTAGTAGGTGGTGTTGGGAGAAAGACCGTTAAATATACGCGTAGTACCTGACATGGCAAAACCACTGTAAAATCCTACTATATTTGTAAATGCTTCATCATAAGCTAAATCAATAACATAGCTTGTTGCACCCGATACCGTATTTGTATTGGCTGTTAATGAAGTTGATGTTACTGCTGTTGCAGCTGTAGCAGTAGGTGCAGAAAGTTGACTTGTTGTAACTGTTATTGTGTTAGAATTTGAACTTGTAGTATTTGCTCCAACTGCACGAACGCGATAATAATAAGTGCTATTGGGAGAAAGACCTGTAACTTCCTGTGAGTTTCCGGAAACAGAGAGGTTATTGTAACCGGATAAATTTGTAGAATAGTTGCCGGTAACTTTAAAATCATCAATAACCCAAAGTTCTCCATTTTGATTATTCGATAAAGTTATTCTCACTTTTAAATTCGTTGTTGCAGGTAAACTATTTACAACTACAGTACTGTAGCCATCAGTAGTTCTAAGTCCTCCAGCAGGCGGTTGAAAATCGACAGGAGTAGCATTTCCATCATAAGCGGTTGATGCAATCCCTGTAGCATTATATGCCCAGCTTGCATTGCTATATCCAAGAATCCTCAATGTGCTGAAAAAATTACTTCCATCTGGACTAATTTCAACTGCGATGATTTCTGCAACATCAGCACCATTAATTGAAGCAGCTTTGAATGAAAGTTGAATATTTGAATAAGATGTTGTATTAATTGCATTTGAAGTAATTGTAACTGTTCCAGTGCTTATTCCATAGCCATAAGTGCCATTTGATGATAACAAAGTGCTACTTGGAGAATCATTACTTGCAGATGTACCTGTGTAATAAGTCCCGGAGTTTGTTGTTTGTGTAAACAACGTCATTGAATTTTCAAAACTTTCAGAAGCAATTACAATATTATCATTAAAATTTGTGCTCGTTGCTACATCAATTTTATATCCAGTTGCTCCACTTGTAGCATCCCAATTTGCTGTAAATCCTGTTGAAGAAATGCCGGATGCATTATTTGCTGCAGGAGCTGGCATAACAGTTGTTCCATTTACCGTTATAGCTGTTGAATAATTATAAGCTTTATCATAAGTGTAAATTCTATAATAATAAGTTGTGCCCGGAGTAAGTGAATTATCCGTAAAACTTGTATTTGTACCCTGATAAACAACAACGCCCGAGCCAATTGAATTTCCGGTTGCATATATTCCATTCACATTTGGAGCTGTAGAAGGATCGCTTGTACCTCTTACTACTAAATAGCCTCCACCATCTACTCCACCACTTGCAGCAGTCCATGAAACTGTCAGGTTATTTGAATTTTGACTTCCTATAACCGGTGCGGTGGGTGCGGTGGGTGCGGTTTCATCAATTTGAGTGTCAGCGTATATACAAAAGTCATCAATAAAAACCTCACCTCCGGCTCCTATTGCTTTTGGTAAAATAAGACCAGCTATAGTTGTAACTTCTACTTGGGATGTAGGAGAGTATTTTACCTTTTCCCATGTATCGGTAACTGAACCCGCAAAATAGGTATTGTTATCCAACTCAGTGCCGCCCCTGACGCAGCCTAATTTTTGAGTAACTGTATTTGTAACACTTGCCGATCGTCTGTAGTATTGCACATAAAATCTACTGGTACTGGCAGGTATTGTGTATAAAGGCGACCAAACCCTTGATACATTGGTGTTTGTCATTGAAATTTTCAAAGCTTTTGTTCCGCTTCGAAAAGTGGTTGTTTCTTCAGCGATAGATAAACTTGTTTCCGCTTTCACCCATTTCCCCACCTGAGCCCCGGAATATGTTGTAGCATTATCAATAGTAGCACTACTCTCAAAACCACCATCCAAGCCTAAAAAACTCTGTCCCGAGTTTATACCAATACTTAAAATCAGAAATACAATTACGGAATAAATAACGCGAAATGAAAAACTGTTTTTTTCAAAAATAGCGGGAGTAAAATTACCTGTCATAATTAAAACATTATAGGGGTTAAAGAGTTGGAAAAAAGTAAACGCCTGCATTTCTTGATATTAACCAAGAGCAGGCGTCAAAATTACAAAATATATTTCGAAATCTTACAATTCCACTATGTTAAATGTTTATGAAGTTTTAGGATTAAACTCCTCCCACTTTTCATAAAGTTCTTCCATACTTTCAAGCACCATATCAGCACCACTTTCCCAAAGTACTTTTTCGTCTAACGGACCTGTGTTTACGGCTATTACAAATAATCCGGCAGCTTTGGCGGATTCAACACCCAATGGTGCATTTTCCACAACCGCGACTTCCGAACGTTTAAAACCCGATTTTTTGAGCGCTTGCAGGTAAGGCTCGGGATGTGGTTTACCTTGCGTTACGTCGAAAGCGGTTACCATGCGTTCTTTTTTGAAAATATTGGGAAAATGAACCTGCAAACCATCGAGTAAACTGGCTTGTCCTGAGCCTGTTACTAAAAATATCTGCAATCCCTGATTTTTAACTTTGTGCAGCAATTCGTTGGCAAAAGGCATGACGGGTGAAGCTCCGTAACTCTCGAAATAGCGCGATTTAAGTCGGTAAATTTCCTGTTTTTCGTCCTCGGTGGCATCGCGTCCGAACTCACGGTTGAAAGCCAAATCGATGGTAGAATGCCCTGTGCGGCCTTCGTGCATGTAGGCTTCGTGCTCGGTAAAAGGAATGCCTATTTCAATCATGGCTTTTGTCCAGGCACGTGCATGAAACTTCATGGAGTCGAACAAAACGCCATCCATATCGAAAAAGATAGCTTTTGGTGTAAATGATTGATAATTATTGAAAGAAATAAATTTCTGAATGGCTGTTTCGAACATCTTATTTTTTACTTTACTGACAAATAACACAACCTTCGCATTTCGAAAGTTCACCACGTAATCGTTTTTCAACCAACATTTTAATTCGGTCTTTAAGCGCATCAATACGAATGTCTTCAATTACATCGGCCGTAAATGCAAACATCAACAGCAGTCGGGCTTCCTTTTCGGGAATACCGCGCTGACGCATATAAAACAAGGCAGAATCATCTAACTGACCGATAGTTGCTCCGTGCGAACATTTCACGTCGTCGGCATAAATTTCCAACTGCGGTTTGGTGCGCATTTTGGCTGTGCGGTTCAGCAGAATATTCTTATTTGTCTGGAATGCAGCTGTTTTTTGTGCATCGCGGGCAACGTACAATCTACCTGTAAATGCGCCTTTTGACACATCATCCAACACATATTTAAATAACTCACGGCTGTTGCAGTTTGGCTTGCTGTGAATAATGGAGGTGTAATTGTCAACCTGTTGGCTTTTATCAGCAATCACCATTCCGGCCAAGGTAGTTTCGCAATGCTCGCCATCTACATCAATTTCTATCGTATTGCGCGTCAGTCCGTTATGCAGCGTAATCACATTTGCCAGTACATTCGACGACTCTTTCTGGTCGATAAGCAACGTCGACAAATTAGTCGTTTTGTTGTGCGTATTCTCCAATTTATAATGCTCATAACTTGCGTTTTCGGCCACAAAAACTTCCGTAACACGGTTTGTTACAAATTTCACATCATCTACCGTGTGGTCGCATACAAGCAATTGCGCTTTTGCACCTTTTTCAAGGATAATCAGATTATGACTGTTAGCCATATAATCCACATCGCTTCGCATAATGTTCACCAGCTGAACAGGTCGGTCAAGATGAACATTTTCAGGAACATACATAAAAAATCCATCCTGCGCAAAAGCACCGTTAAAGGCTACAAGTCCGTCGTTTTTTTGCGAGCTCATTTTTCCGAAATAGTCAGCAACCAATTCAGGATGAGACTTAGAAACTTCGCTTACACTTCCAATGATTACGCCTTCGGGCAGAGTGTCGTTGCGTTTATCGTTGACAGGATAAAAACCATCATTCACCACAAAATACAGGTACGAATGTATTCCCGGAACATCGCAGGTGAAAACCTCGTAAGGATTAACGGGTATCTTCAAACGATTGATATTCAGGCCATAATCAAGCGAAAGCGCTTCGGTAATGTCCGTGTATTTGTAGTTTTCGTGTCGCGTAGTTGGGAACCCCAGCTCTTTAAACTTCGCAAACGAAGCATCACGCACGGCATTCATCACTTCCGAAGAGTGAAGTTTGATGGTTTCATGATGCGATGTATATAAATCTATATATTGCTTTTCCATTTCTTTCTTTCAATTGGCATATTAGCACATTGGCATATTAGCTCATTTTCACATTGGCATATTAGCACATTGGCACATTGGCACATTATTTCCCTTCCACTTCCTGTTTAATCCAGTCATAGCCTTTTTCTTCGAGTTCCAATGCTAATGTTTTGTCACCCGATTTTACAATGCGACCGTCGTAAAGTACATGCACAAAGTCAGGTACAATATAATCGAGCAGGCGTTGGTAGTGTGTAATCACAATGCTGGCATTTTCGGGTGATTTCAGTTTATTTACGCCGTTTGCCACAATGCGAAGCGCATCAATATCAAGTCCTGAATCAGTTTCATCAAGAATTGACAATCGTGGTTCGAGCATTGCCATTTGGAAAATTTCGTTTCGCTTTTTCTCTCCGCCCGAAAAACCTTCGTTCACCGAACGGTTGGTGAGTTTGTTGTCCATTTCCACCAATTCCTTTTTCTCACGCATGAGGCGCAAAAAGTCGGTTGCCGAAACTGGTTCCTGTCCGCGGTATTTTCGTTGCTCGTTGATAGCTGTACGCATAAAATTCACCATGCTTACGCCCGGAATTTCTACCGGATACTGAAAACTTAGGAAAATTCCTTCGTTGGCACGTTCCTCGGGAGCAAGTTCCAATAAGTCTTTTCCCAAAAATGTAACTTCGCCATGCGTAACTTCAAATGCCGGATTACCCGTAAGTACCGACGAAAGTGTTGATTTTCCGGCACCGTTTGGTCCCATAATGGCGTGTATCTCACCCGGACGAACTGTTAAGTTCAATCCTTTTAATATTTCCTTGCCATTGATATTGGCGTGTAAGTTTTTAATTTCTAACATATTATTTTAAATTGGACACATAGGTCACAATAGTTCTTTATATAAATTTTAATTATCTATCTCGAACACATAGTTTAAAATCACTAAAGTGATTTTTTATTCAATCGGAAGCTTAGAGAATTCCGAAGTTACAAATGTCTTTTGACCCTGATAAAACAAATTAGCACTGTAAAAGTTAATTAAAACTCCTTTCGGTTTCTTCAGAAGCTTTAGATATGTAAGTAGTTGGGCTTCATGAACAGGTAAAATATTTTCAACTGCTTTCAATTCTACAATCACTAAATCCTCTACCAATAAATCAAGTCGTAATGCATTATCTATTTCAATGCCTCTGAATAAAACCGGAACTTCTAATTGACTTTCTACTTTTAGTCCTTTTTCCTGAAGCAAAATTAGCATAGCCTTTTCATAAGTTTTTTCTAACATTCCGGGACCGAACTCTTTATGTACTTCAATTGCACAACCTATTATTTCCTTGGTAAGTTGATTTATTGTTTTCTGAGTTGTCATATATAGTTATTTTGAAAAACAAAAAACGATTTATCGTTTTAAACTATGTGTCCGAAAAATATTTTTTAATAATAAAACTATGTGTGCTATGTGTCAAAAAATCACCCAACAGATCCTTCAAGCGTTATTTGTAAAAGTTTTTGTGCTTCCACGGCAAATTCCATGGGCAATTTATTTAATACTTCTTTGGCATAACCATTTACGATGAGACCAACAGCATCTTCGGTGGAAATTCCACGTTGATTGCAGTAAAATATCTGATCTTCACTGATTTTCGAAGTCGTTGCTTCGTGTTCCACAATGGCTGTTTCGTTGTTTACTTCCATGTAAGGGAATGTGTGTGCACCGCATTTATCGCCCAACAGCAAACTGTCGCATTGCGAGAAGTTACGGGCATTTTCGGCTTTCGCACCAACACGAACCAACCCACGATAACTGTTGTTGCTCACACCAGCCGAAATACCTTTCGATAAAATATGACTGCGGGTATTGCGTCCCAAATGGATCATTTTCGTTCCGGTGTCGGCTTGCTGATGGTGGTTGGTTACCGCTACCGAGTAGAATTCTGCCGACGAATTGTCGCCCTGCAAAATACAGCTCGGATATTTCCAGGTAATTGCCGAACCGGTTTCCACCTGCGTCCACGAAAGTTTAGAATATTCGCCTTTGCAAATACCGCGTTTGGTAACAAAATTATAAACGCCACCATTACCATTTTTGTCGCCGGGATACCAGTTCTGTACAGTTGAATACTTCACTTCAGCATTGCGCATAACTACAATTTCCACAATGGCAGCGTGAAGCTGGTTTTCGTCGCGACTCGGAGCCGTACATCCCTCAAGGTAAGACACATAGCTGTCTTCGTCGGCAACAATGAGTGTGCGCTCAAACTGTCCGGTATTTACGGCATTTATACGGAAATAAGTACTAAGTTCCATCGGGCAACGAACGCCTTTGGGAATATACACAAACGATCCATCGCTGAAAACTGCCGAGTTAAGCGCCGCGTAAAAATTATCAGACACCGGCACTACCGACGACATGTATTTTTTTATCAAATCGGGGTGATGTTCCACCGCTTCGCTGAAAGAGCAAAAAATGATTCCTTTTTCGGCCAATGTTTCTTTAAAAGTTGTTTTTACCGATACCGAGTCCATTACCGCATCCACCGCAATGCCCGAAAGTGCCATTTGTTCTTCGAGCGGAATACCCAGTTTGTTGAATGTTTTCAGCAACTCAGGATCCACCTCGTCTAAACTTTTCGGACCATTGGTTTTTGGTGCTGCGTAGTACGAAATACTCTGATAATCAATTTCAGGAATTTGTAAGTGCGCCCATTCGGGCATTTTCATGCTTTGCCACACGCGGAAAGCATTCAGGCGGTATTCAAGCATCCATTCCGGCTCATTTTTCTTTGCCGAAATAAGTCGCACCACGTCTTCATTTAATCCAATTGGAATAATATCGGTTTCGATGTCAGTCGTAAATCCGTATTTATAATCCGATGAGGTTACTTCGTGTAATATATCTTCTGCCATAATTTCAAATCAAAATACTATTTTATACAAAAAGTTTGCAAAGGTACAAAAAAACATACATTCATTCAATCCTTTGGTTTTGTGATAAAATTAACGTGTAAAGCACTAAAATTGTTTTCGGTATTTATCAGAATAATGTTTGGGTAAATAAACGAAAACAATTTCGTTGCAAAAACTATAAAATTGAAAGTAATTGCAATGTTAAAATTACTAATATATGCTAAAAGCAATTGCAAACCTAACAGATAGTAGTATATTTGCAAACTGTTCATTTTTAAATATTTGCAAACTGATTTTTGAAGGCAATTTGTAATACTTATTGCTACAAAAAGCTGCTTATTTATGATTTTTTGCCTTTTGGCTTCTAAAAAATGAACAATGAGTGAAACATTTTGTTTGAAATTTACAGGTTATTAGTATTTTGGAATTATTACAATCCGCCATCATGAAACCTTTTTACAGAAATTTAAAATTTATTGTTGCCGTAGTACTCGCTTTTTTGGGCGCTAATACTTCGGTTGTTTTTGCGCAAACATCGATAACTGCTATTGGCTCGCCGATTACACAAAATTTTGACTCACTTTATACTGATTTTAATCCATCATTAACATGGACAAATAGAACAACACCCCCTCGAAATTGGTATGCACTGGGTAATGGCTCTGTTCCCAGTTCTTACATATTAAATGATGGAAATAATGTAACATTAAATTCTTTATCTTCATTTGGCAGTATAACTACTCCTTCTGATCGTGCACTTGGCTTTGTTCCCGGAGGTGTGAATAACACTATAAGCTATTATGGCTGGCGTCTAAAAAATAACACAGCATCAACAATAAATAGCATTAGTATAACTTGGACCTTGGAGCAATGGCGCGTTACAAGTTCGGCCTCTCAGTCGTTAGTTATATATCATCAAACATCTACAAACGCTATTACCTCTATTGTTCCAACAAGTCTAAATAGTCAAGGACTTTCTCAAGCTTCTCCAAAAACATTGGGAAGTGGTACTGCACTTGATGGTAATGCATCGGGAAATTTTGTTACTACAACCCAAAATCTGACCGGCTTGAATATTGCTCCCGGTTCCGAAATCCTGATTTGCTGGGGACATACGCGGGCTGCGTTTGGTGGTCAAAACCACTTATTAGCCATAGACGATGTAACAGTTGTAGCCAAAGCGAATCAAACAATTGATTTTACTCCAACCGGTGATAAAACCTTTGGAGATGCAAACTTTAACTTATCTGCTACAGCATCAAGTGGGTTGACGGTTTCATTTGCCAGCAGCAATACAAATATTGCAACTGTATCGGGCACTACCGTTACCTTAAGAGGGCCGGGAACAGTAACTTTTACAGCTTCTCAGGGTGGCAACAGCAATTATAATTCAGCAGAGTCTCAGTACCAAACTATAAACGTAATTCCTGCTACTCCTGTAACAAAAGCGGCAACCAGTATTACACAAAACTCATTTACAGCTAACTGGACGGCTAATAATGGATTGACGGATGCGTCTACAACTTATGGAATTGATTACACCACTGATGTAGACTTTTTTTCTTGGTCGTCTGTTGGATCTGCTGTAAAAACATTGAATATTACAGGTTTAACTCCCAATTCAATTTACTATTACAGATTATTTAGTTTTACTGATGGGCTAAATAGTAATGAAAGTACTTCATCCGCCATCACCACAGGTACCGACTATGTTACCATTAACTCCGGAAGCTGGGATGTTGGTGGTAATTGGGATGTGGGTTATATCAACGACATAGCCAACAGCATAACTATCAGTCGTAATCATGCCATAACATTAAATACGGCAAGAGCATCAGTAACCACAAATAAATTGGTGATTGGATATGGGGCGAAACTCACCACCAATCAAATAATCAATGTGTTAAACGAACTTGTTATTGAAGTGGATGCCAACGGCATTGCAGGGCAAATATTAAATACAAATAATATTGTGGTTGGTTCAAACGCTAAGGTTACTGTACGCAAAACTTTTGCGAATGGCGAATGGGCATTTATGGGCTTTCCTTTTACAGTAAATGCTGCCGATATACACATTGCTAATACTGAAACCCAACTTACCTGGGGCGATTTAAATGGAAGTGGCGATTTTGTTGTACAGGAATACAACGGTGCAACACGTGCAAGTTCGGCAACTGCAAACTATACCGGAGCAGGATTGCACTGGAATAATGTTGCATCCAGAGTTTTTACAGCCAAAAAGGGCTACATAGTTTATAACAATAATGTTGCAAACGTAATTGATTTTACATCAACTGGAAATAATATTGGTTCATTCTTTAGTCAGTCTTCTTCAGTTCCCGCAACTGCATATAATTCAACTAATGAACACAGCAACTGGAATTTAATTGCCACTCCGCTATCAAGTAAATACAACTTAGGCTATACAAATCCGGCAAATACCTATTATGCTTACAACGGTACAAATTATCTGCCTGCTTTATCCGGCGAAACGCTTGATGTACAACCGTTTTCTGCCTTTTTTGTACAAGCTTCATCCTCTATTAATTTTGCTAGCGGCGGACGAAAAGTAATGGCAGCCACGCGCGTAGAAGAAAAACCGGTAGATGATATTAAGTTGGTTTTATCGAATGGTAATAGCAAATACGATGACATTACCCGTATTCGTTTGCAGGAAGGTGCAAACCCAAATTACGAAATTGGCACCGATGCAATGAAAATGCTTGGCATGAATCCAAATGTTTCGTATCTTTACAGCTCGATAAAAAATATGGGCATAGCCATTAATACATTGCCAACTACAGTTACTGAGGTGGAGCTGAATACCAAGTTTGCAGCAGCAGGTAATTATAGCATTTCGCTAACCGACGTAGAGAACATTCAACGCTATTCAGCTGTTACACTGGTTGATAAACTTACCGGTAAACGTACCGACTTACTCAACGCCGGAAGCTACGATTATTCAGTTCAAACGGCTGGAACAGTTAACCGGTTTAAAATTCAGCTTTCGCCCAAAATTTCGACAGGGGTAAGTATTTCGAACGATTACAAAGTTCAGATTATTTCAGAACAGGGAATAGCTAAAATATCAGGTTTATCAGGTCTGACGCCTGTTAAAGTATATGACACAACCGGAAAAATGGTGTTTAATAAGCTGATTAATAACTATGAACAGATTCGTTTGAACAATACGGGATTGTATATTTTTGAAATTGCAACACCCGAAAAAACAGAAAAAATTAAAACGTATATACGCTAATTATTGATAATTAAGATGAGAAAACCAAGCATTTTGCTTTTGATAGCAGCATTTTCTATAACAGCAGCTTCGCTATTTGCTCAGATACCTTTAGCACCTGATCCCGGATCAGGAAGCGGTGGCGGTGGCGCAGTACCTTTGGACGGTGGTTTATTGTTGGCATTATTAGCAGCCGGCGGCATTGGTGCATCGCTGTATTCCAAAAGCCGTAAAAAGGATAAATAAGTAAATATTTAATAGCAAATATTATATGAATCAGGTCTGATAGGTGAGTAAAATCACAGGTCAGACTTTTGTGTTTAAAGGTTTATCATTTAAATTAAACGCACTGAAAATGATTGAATTTCAGAAACTAAAACAAACTGCAAGCATACGAATTATATTCCTCATTGCTGCTATAACTGTATTATTATGGGGAACGAAAATTATATTAACTGATACAGCTATCTATCAAATACTACTTCGATGGTACAGCGGTAGTATTGCAGCTGTATTACAGTTTTTATTCGGAAATTTTCAGTTCGATGCAATAACAGGTAATCTGATTTATAACGAAAAAATTCTACACATCTATTCCGCTCTGGCTATCAAATTCTACCCCATTATTTTCGCCATTCTTTTTATTTTCCCCCGAAAATCGGGCAGAAGTGCATTGGTGTTTCTGGCTGCAACAGTCGGCTTGTATATGTTAGCAGTTTTGCGTTTTGCAAACGATGTATTAATACCAGATAATCTGAGCGGTTTTTTCTTTACTGTTATAGTAAGTTTACGTTATCTTATTGTATATCTTGTACTTAAGTTTAAAATAAGTTTACATCCTTCCCTACAGGATTATTTTGATAAAATGGATGAAAAAGTACACGAAACATTTCATTTTTCGCTACATAAATTACTGATAATTATATCCTTAATTCCGGCAATTACCGGCTTTTTCGATTGGTTTCTGATTGCCGACTGGAACCGCTTTGTGGATGCACTTTCGGCATTGATACTCTGGTTGAGCAATGCCCTGCTTTGGATGTTAGGATTTAGCGAAGCTTACGTTTTCGATAAATATATTTTATTGGAAAATTATTGGTTGTATCTGGGAACTAATTGTTTGGGTGTGGGATTAGTGGTGGTTTTTGTAAGTTTGATTTTTGCAATTCGTAGTCCGTTGGCAAACAGGATAATCTTCACTTTGTTTGGCATTGCTACATTGGTAGTTATGAATGCCTTACGTATTGTTGTTATACTTCTTTATATTTCGCAAAATAAAATTCCTCAACATCTGATTGAAGATTACCATAACTTGTCCAATAATGTATTTTATGTTGTGGTATTTATCATTGTACTGTTTTATATAAATAAATTTCAGTATTTACATCTTTGTTTTACAAAAATAAAGGAATCAAAATAACAAATCAACATTATATGTATTGATTTATAAATAAATTCATTATCTTTGCCCAAAAGATACTTTGATTTGTAAATGTCACATTGTTTTTATACATTTTAAAGTGCTTGTTTTATTACAGGCACTTTTTTTATTTAAGAAACATACAACTAAATATTATTCACTTTAAATCAAATTTTTTGTAATCACTATGCAGCAAATTAAGTTTTACAGTGGCGAAAACTTGCCACTCGAATTGCACAAAGTACGTATTGTGCAAAAATTACACCTTGTACCCATTGAGCGTCGTCTCGAAGCCCTTTATGAAGGAGGTTTTAATACTTTCCGTTTAAGTACCAAAGATGTATTTTTAGATATGCTAACCGACTCGGGCACCAATGCCATGAGCGATAATCAGTTGGCAGCTATGATGCAGGCTGATGATGCGTATGCCGGTTCGCAGAGTTATTATCGTTTGGAAAAAGCTGTACAGGAAGTACTTGGTAAAAAATACCTTTTACCCGTTCACCAGGGTCGTGCTGCCGAAAATATTATTTCGCTCGCTTATGTGCGCAAAGGCAGTTTAGTGCCTATGAACTACCACTTTACTACTGCTATGGCTCATATTACTGATAAAGGTGGACAGATAGTAGAATTGCTTTACGACGAAGCTTATGTTATTAATTCGGACCATCCTTTTAAAGGAAATATGAATATTGAAAAACTCGAAGAAGTGATTCAAAATCATGGAGCCAAAAATATTCCTTTTATACGTATGGAAGCGTCGACTAACCTGATTGGCGGACAGCCATTTTCGGTACAAAATATGCGCGATGTACGTGCACTTGCCGATAAATATGGTATCCGTGTGGTGCTCGATTGTAGTTTGCTGGGCGAAAATGCCTATTTAGTATTGCAACGCGAGGAAGAGTTTAAAAACTCGGATATGAAAACCGTGTTACACACCTTTACTTCGATGGCAGATTTGTGTTATTTCTCGGCTCGTAAAATTTCGTCGTCGCGTGGCGGTGGCATGTGTACCGATCGTCCTGAAATTATCAAAGAATTAGAAGCGTTGGTTCCGCTTTACGAAGGATTTACCACTTACGGAGGTATTTCCATCCGTGAAATTGAAGCCATGGCTGTAGGCTTGTACGAAACGCTCGACGAAACAATGATTAGTCAGAGTCCGGCATTTATTAAATATTTAGTTGATTCGCTGAGCGAAAAAGGTGTTCCGATGATTCGTCCGGCAGGTGTTTTAGGGGCTCATATAGATGCTATGCAAGTGTGTGCGCATATTCCGCAAACTGAATATCCGGCAGGTGCTTTGGCTGCTGCATTGTTCTTAATTTCGGGTATTCGCGGTATGGAGCGTGGTTCTATTTCGAATCAGCGCGACGAATATGGCAACGAAACCTATGCCGATATGGAATTATTGCGATTGGCTGTGCCTCGTCGCGTGTTTACGCTTTCGCAAATAAAATATGTAGAAGATCGCTTGCATTGGTTATACGTTAATCGCGCTTTGATTGGCGGATTGAAATTTGTATACGAACCACCTGTGCTTCGCTTCTTTATGGGAGGATTAGAGCCCACCAGCGATTGGCCTCAAAAATTGATGGCTAAGTTCAAAGAAGACTTTGGCGATAGTTTATAAAAACCGGATTTAAATCAAAAAAAGGCATTTCATTACGAAGTGCCTTTTTTTATCTTAAAACCTGAAATTATAGGTAATGGAAGGAACGTATGTAAATAAATAAGTCATTACAGCATTTGTTTTGGAAGGGTCGTCGGCATCCTGTTCAAAGTCGATGGAAAAAGGGTTTTTATGTCCGTAGGCATTGTACACCGAAAAGTTCAGGCTGCTTTCGAAGCGCTTGGTTTTACGCAAATAACGTGTTGCACTTACATCCAAGCGGTGATAATCGGGCATTCGGTAACCGTTTCGTTCGGTATAATAATATTGCGTTACGCCATTCAGTTCGTATTTTCCGCTCGGAAAAGTAACCGCATTTCCCGTATTATAAACCCACGAAGCTGATAACGACCACTTTTTGCTCACATCGTAAATAGCCACTACCGACACATCGTGCGTAATGTCCTGACGGGCAGGGTACCAGTTATTGTTGTTGATGCCATCTATAAGGCGTTCGGTACGCGACCAGGTATAGCCTACCCAGCCATTTAGTTTGCCAAATTTCTTTTTCAATAAAAACTCCACACCGTAGGCTCTGCCCTCACCAAACAGCAATTCTCCTTCAATCTTGTCATTTGCATTAATATTGGCACCATTTCGCAGGTCAATTTGGTTTTGCATGCGGCGGTAGTAGGTTTCGGTACTAAACTGATAGCGGTCGTTGGCAAAATTCAGAAAATAGCCCAACGCCGCCTGATCGCCGATTTCGGGTTTCACATTATTGCTCGACGAAATCCAGATATCGGTGGGTGTAGAAGCCGTTGAACTCGAAATAAGATGCAGATTTTGCGTGTTGCGTGTCAAACTCAGCTTTAGCGAATTGCTTTCGTTTAGAATATAAGCAATATTTAATCGTGGTTCCAGATTAAAATACGACTGTACAATTTCGCCCTTTTTATAGGTTTTAGTAGCCGCAACCTCGCCATTCTGATAGCTGAAAAAATCGCCCGGACCAAACAAATGGTAAGCCGAAAGGCGCAAGCCGTAGTTAATATTCAGATTGTAAGTGGGTTTCCATACATTGCTTATATAAATACCATTATCAACTGCGATTTTAGTCTGAAGTGTAACCGGATTAATTTCAGCTTCATCGGTAAGTTCTAACTGTCCCGGAATTATATTATGAAAAATAGAATTTAATCCAAACGATAGTGTATTTTTATTATTGATAAAAAACTGAAATTCGTGTTTCAAATTCCAGTTACGAATAATGGAAGTGAGGCTAAAACCCGCATCCTGCTCAATATTAATCTTATAACTATAATCTGAATAAATAAGCGAAGTATTGCTGAAAAGCCTTTCGTTCCACAAGTGATTCCAGCGTAGCGTACCCGTTACATTTCCCCAGTCGATACCAAAACGTTCCTGAAATTTGAACACATCGCGCCCGAAATAGCCCGAAAGATAAAGTCGGTTACGGTCGTCGATAGTATAATTCAGTTTGGCGTTCAGGTCGTAAAAATACAGCTGATTGCCATTGATTAATGTGTCGGGCGAAAGTTTCAGAAACAAATCGGCATACGTACGGCGTGCCGACACCAAAAACGAACTTTTACCTTTTTGGATAGGCCCTTCAGCATTCAGCCGCGATGAAATCAGTCCAACGCCACCACCCACGTGATATTGCTGATTATTCCCTTCGTTCATTTTAATATCAAGCACACTCGAAATTCGGCCACCATATTCCGCCGGAGCAGTTCCTTTAAAAATTTGCACATCCTTAATGGCATCGCTGTTGAATGTAGAGAAAAAACCAAGCAAATGGTCTGCATTGTACACAGTAGCTTCGTCGAGCAAAATCAGGTTTTGGGAGCTGTTACCGCCACGTACATACAATCCCCCACTGCCTTCGCCTACCGATTTTATTCCCGGTGTCAGTTTGAGTGTTTTCATTATATCGGCTTCGCCAAAAAGCACGGGAATTTTGGCAATTTCCTTCATTTCGAGCTTTTCCACACCCATTTCGGCCGAAGTAATATTGTTGTTTTTGCGAACTGCTGTAATTTCCACTTCGTCCAACTGCTGTGCGTTAGGTTCGAGTTTTATTTGCAGCATTTTATTAGCCGACAAGTCAATTTTCTGTGTGTAAGGCTTGTAGCCAATATACGAAACCACAATTGTATAATTTCCATGCGGTACAGTAATCGAGAAATAGCCATAAGCATTGGTACTCGCACCGGTTCCCGGAAGTTCCTGAACAATTACACCTGCCCCAATCAGACTTTCGCCGGTAGCTGCATCGGTTATTGTTCCGCTTACAGTATGCTTTGTATTGGCAACAATAGTAATTGGTAAAATAAATAGAATCAGAAGTGTTTTAAATTTCAAAAATGGAAAGGTCATTTTGTTTATTTTTTTTTAAAACGTCAAAAGTAAGGCGAATTGTTCAAAATTAAATGATTTTTAGGAATAATTATCGATATGTTATTTTAAATGAATCTATTGAAAGTTACGCACTTGTATTCTTCATTTCTTTATTTTCAAAGAACAATTCTTCATTAATGAGGAAAAATAAAAATGGCATAAAATCATACAATGCTGTTTATTAGAGAATTAGATTTTTGGCACAGTGTGTGATTAAATGAAGGCAGTTACAATATAGAAATTTGTCAAAATTATTACAATCATGAAATCTAAATTTATTTTAGTTATTAGTTTTTTTTCAGTCATGTTGAGTTCTTGTACCGACATCGACTTTGATGCTGTTTCCGAAAAGGAAGTCATTGAAATTTTAGGTGTGGCCATGCAGTCGCCCGAGTCGGACGAAGCAGTGCAAATTGCAAACACCATTATGGATGATTACCTGAAAACGGTTCAACTCCAAAGTTCAGGTATGAGTAAAGTTGCAACTATGGTGGCAATGCCAACCATAGAGTTAATCAGTGAAAAAGGAGTTTATCCCGAAAGTTGGGTTATCGACTTTGGTGATGGTTATTATATGGATTCGAGCGGCCGAACAGTAATCGGAAAAATTTTCTTTACCAAAAGTGACAAAGTTGGTACCATTCGCACCTATTTGTTTTCCGATTTTTATTTAGACAAAACAAATATTAAATCGTATCGTACCATTATTAGAAAAGCTGATTACGAACTTGAAATTACGGCTAACGACACAATAACACTTTCGAACGGTGGAACATACATTCGTGAGTGGGAGCGTACTCGTACTTTGATTGATTCTAACGGTGATGTAACTCAGTATTGGGCTAATTCGTACGAGTACACCGGAAGTGCCTCAGGGACAACTATTTTAGGAGCTAAATACTTGATGCAAATTCAAAAACCGCTTGTTTCGGTAGGAGATTATAAGTATTATGTAAGCGGTGTTGTAAAAATCAATACCGACCGTGGCGAACAGTTTATCGACTTCGGAAAAGGCACTAAAGACAATATCGCTACTATTAAAACCAATGGAAAAGAAAAAGAGGTTGTGTTGAATTGGGATTAATCAGAATCAAGAGCCAAGAATCAAGAACCAAGAATCAAGAACCAAGAATCAAGAATCAAGAACCAAGAACCAAGAACCAAGAATCAAGAACCAAGAACCAAGATATAGACCGCACAGATTTAATTTGTGCGGTTTTTTTATGCTGCTATCTTATTCTTCATCATCTTCTTTGGCTCGTGGTTTACACACTAAAATGCTTACTTCGTAAAGCAGATAAAGCGGAAAAGCAACTGCCAGCATGGTAAACGGATCGGTAGTAGGAGTAATGACAGCTGCCACAATCAGAATAACAACCACAGCTATGTTGCGACCGGCTTTCAGGGTTTCGCGGGTAATAATTCCGAGCCGCGACAGGAAATAAGCCAACACAGGCATTTCGAAAGTAACACCCATAGCAAAGGTTAGCAAAAACAAGGTGCTCATATACGAATCGAGCGAAATCTGATTGGGCACAAGTTCCGAAATCTGGTAGGTTCCAAGGAAACGAACTGTAAGCGGGAAAATAAGAAAATAGCTGACAGAAGCGCCTAAGTAAAACAAAAAGGAAGACGAGAAAAACACCAACCCGATATTTTTACGTTCGTTGTCGTAGAGCGCAGGTCGAACAAATTTCCAGATTTCGTAGAGCATATAAGGCACTGTAAGCAGAAAAGCCACTGTAAACACAGTGGAAAGATGCGCCATAAACTGACCCGAAAGATTGAAATTGATAAGCTCAATTTTAAATTCACCCGGGCACAATGCCGGAACATGTAGCAAGCCCGACAAGTAGCACAAACCCCGATAAAATACAAAATCGGAGCTGAGTGGAGGGAAAATTACACCGTTAAATAAAAAATCGCTAAAACCAAAGAGAGCAAGCACCAACACCGTGAGGGCAATTATCACACGAATAATGGTCCATCTCAAACTCTCAAGATGGTCCCAAAACGAAAGTCCGTCGCTGTCGTCGGTGCTGAAATTCATGGATTGAAATTAGGGATTAGAAATTAAGAAAATAAGAAAATAGGAAATTAAGTTGATTGGTTTATCATCACATCACCACATCGCCACATCATCACATCAACACATCACCACATCATCGCATCAACACATCACCACATCACTTCTTCTCTTCTTTCTTTTCGTCGGGGAATGTAATTTCGTTTTCAACTTCGTTCATACCTTTTTTAAACTGATTAACGCCTTTGCCGATACCACGCATCAATTCAGGAATTTTTTTTCCACCAAAAAGCAGTAATACAACAAGCGCAATAAGAATAATTTCGGGCATTCCGAGAGCAAATAAAATGAGGGCAGTAAGCATAATATTGAAGTTTTTAAGTGTTTCTGATTTTTGTTCGGCAAATATACGACCTTTTTGTGCAACAATCAATGTTTATCTTTTTTTTGACAAAATTATAGCCGTTTTTTATCGATTTTTTTAACAACCAACGATTAAAGCCATCTATTTATCCAACTTTTTTCCGTATATTTGTATGTTTTTTCGGTAAAGTATGCCTGTTCGAACAAAAAGGTTGATATTTAGCTAAAATAACACAACTAATTTATTGATATATAATTCATTATAATAAGAATGAGCGAAGAAGTAAAAGCGAATGGCTCCGAGTATGGAGCGAGTAGTATTCAGGTTTTAGAAGGTTTAGAAGCAGTACGTAAACGTCCGGCCATGTACATTGGCGATATCGGTATCAAAGGTTTACACCATTTGGTTTACGAAGTTGTTGATAATTCGATTGATGAGGCGCTTGCCGGTCATTGCGATACAATTCATGTTTCTATTAATGAAGACAATTCAATTACAGTAGTTGATAATGGTCGTGGTATTCCCGTGGATATGCACGAAAAAGAAGGAAAATCGGCGCTCGAGGTGGTTATGACCGTACTTCATGCCGGTGGTAAATTTGATAAAGACAGTTATAAAGTTTCCGGTGGACTACATGGTGTGGGCGTTTCGTGTGTAAATGCACTTTCTACTTTGCTTCATGTGGAGGTTTCGCGTAACGGAAAACTCTATATGCAGGAATACGAATGTGGTATTCCGAAATTTCCGGTAAAAGAAATCGGAACTTCTACTTCCACAGGTACTTCGGTAACTTTTCATCCTGATGGCAGTATTTTTATCGAAACAGTTTACAAATACGATATTTTAGCCAATCGTTTACGTGAGCTGGCCTACCTCAATGCCGGTATCACACTGACACTGACCGACAAACGTGTTGTGAACGAAGATGGTACTTTAAAATCGGAGACTTTCTACTCTACCGAAGGACTGAAAGAATATGTGGAATATATTGACGAAGCCCGCGAGAAACTTATTGACAGTGTTATTCATATTACTACCGAGAAAAACGGTACTCCGGTGGAAATTGCGATGACCTATAACACTTCGTACAACGAAAATATTCACTCTTACGTAAATAATATCAACACCATTGAAGGTGGAACGCACTTAGCCGGTTTCCGTCGCGGGTTGACACGTACGCTTAAGAAATATGCCGAGGATAGCAAAATGCTCGACAAACTGAAAATTGAAATCAGTGGCGACGACTTCCGTGAAGGATTGACAGCCGTAATTTCGATAAAGGTTCAGGAACCACAATTCGAAGGACAAACCAAGACCAAACTCGGGAACAACGAGGTGATGGGTTCGGTGGATATGGCTGTAAGTGAGGCGCTTGGAAATTATTTGGAAGAAAATCCGAAAGCAGCTAAAACCATTGTTGAGAAAGTAATTTTGGCCGCAACTGCCCGTCATGCGGCTCGTAAAGCCCGCGAAATGGTGCAACGTAAATCGCCGCTTTCGGGTGGAGGCTTACCCGGTAAGCTGGCCGATTGCGCCGACAAAGATCCTGCAAAATGCGAGCTTTTCCTTGTCGAAGGGGACTCGGCGGGTGGTACTGCCAAACAGGGTCGTAGCCGTCAGTTTCAGGCCATTTTACCCTTGCGTGGTAAAATTCTGAACGTTGAAAAGGCCATGCAACACAAAGTACTCGAGAGCGAAGAAATTCGCAATATCTATACTGCTTTGGGTGTAACTATTGGTACTGAAGATGATAGCAAGGCACTAAACATGGCAAAATTGCGTTATCATAAAATTATAATCATGACCGATGCCGACGTGGACGGAAGCCATATTGCTACGCTGATTATGACATTCTTCTTCCGCCACATGAAAGAGCTGATTGAGCAGGGTTATTTATACATTGCCACGCCTCCGCTTTATTTGTGTAAAAAAGGAAAAATTGAAGAATATTGCTGGAACGACCTGCAACGTCAGGCATTTATCGAAAAACACGGAGGTGGAAACGAAGGTGCTATTCACACACAACGTTACAAAGGTTTGGGAGAAATGAACGAAATTCAGTTGTGGGACACTACGATGAATCCTGAAAATCGCACCTTGCGTCAGGTGACCATCGAAAATGCTGCCACTGCCGACCACGTTTTCTCGATGCTTATGGGCGACGATGTAGCGCCACGCCGTCAGTTTATTGAAGAAAATGCAACGTACGCGAAGATAGACGCATAGTATTATTTATTATTTCGTGTTTCAGGTTTCGCGTTATAAATATTACATGAAACATGAAACATGAAACGTGAAACACGAAACGTGAAACACGAAACACGAAACGCGAAACGCAAAACACGAAACGCAAAACACGAAACGCGAAACACGAAACAATGAATATTGCCGTATACTGCTCGTCGAGCAACCACATAGCCCAACGTTATTTAGACACCGCTTTTGAGTTGGGTGTTTGGATAGCTAAAAACGGTCATACGCTGGTTTTTGGTGGTGCAACGGGAGGTTCAATGTCGGCAGTTTCGGAAGGAACATCAAGTGTAAATGGTCAGATTATTGGCGTAATACCCGAAGCAGTAGTGCGTATGGGGCGCGAAAATCCGCTTTGTACGGAGCTTGTGGCTGTAGAAACCATGGGTGAACGAAAAGAGTTGATGAAACAACGCTCAGATGTATTTGTAGTTTTGCCGGGAAGTTACGGAACATTGGATGAACTGTTCGATGTATTGGCTTCGGGAATAGTGGGTGAGCACAAAAAACCGGTGATAATTGTGAACGAAAATGGCTTTTACGACGACCTGATGAAGCAAACTGACCGTATGCGGGCAGAAATGTTTATACCGGTGGAGTATTTTAAACCATTGATAGCGAATAATTTAGAAGAATGTATTCAGTTAATTATTAATGGTTAATGAATAATGGTAAATAGTAACTGATAAAATAGTAAATAAATTTATGAATCTGTTCTGGAAAAACCTGTTAGGAAAAATTACCCCGACTGAGGTACTCGAAAAACGCGAAGAAGAAATTACTATCGCAATGAACCGTTACGAAAAAGTTTCGAAATCAGTAGAACTTGCCGAATATCAAAAACTATTTCATGAGGTAAAATCAGCCACTTTTATCGAGCATAAAAAAACGCTACAGAACCGGAAATACAAAGATACAGAGGAATTTAAAGCAATGAAGCGCTTCAACAAACTGCATCATTCTCACCCTCTAAAAGTATATTACAGCATCTTGAACTCTGCTGAATTGAAAGCTTTTGTGGCATTCGAGAAAACGCCCGAATACGAAAAACTCGGCGATAAAAAAGAAGTGGCTGCATCCGAAAAGCTTCAAAAAATGAAAGCTTTTGAGAAATCGAAAGATTATAAAACCTATTGCCGTTTTCACGAATCGTTTACCATTAAGGAATACGAAGAACTAAAAGCTAAAGTGGAAAGCGATGAATTTAAACAAAACAATGCATTCTGGGCTAACCCGCAACGCTGGCAAACTACCGCTGAATACAAAAAAGAACAACGATTCTACGAATTAGCCAAAAATCCGGATATTGAATTTTACAATAACGAAAAACCCGAGCGCTTCAAAGAATTTTTAAACCAGAAAATCACTTTTGAAGACAGCTTTGCGTGGAATTCGCTTACAAAATCGTCCTGGGATTTCGGATTTCAGTATAAAAGTCCGGATGCCATTGGCAATCATTCGTTTACCAACGAAAAGCAAGCCAACAACGGCGGCAAAAACAGTCAGGTGCGCGATGGCATTTTGACAATAAGCACCAAAAAGGAGAACGTAACAGCACGTGCCTGGAATCCCGAAAAGGGTTTTGTGATGCAGGAGTTTGAATATACTTCGGACGTTTTGCAAACCGGAAAAGAATTTCGCCAGAAAGAAGGAACATTTATGGCAAAAATCCGCTGTACGGGCAATGCTCACCATGCATTCTGGCTCGGCGCCGATGGCAAATTGCCGCATATCAATATTTTCTACTACGATGGTAAAAAAATAAGTGTGGGAAATGCCACCAGCAATGTGTTTGATGGTGTAAAAATCACGGGAATCAATCCATCCAAGTTTTTTATTTACACACTTAAGTGGTCGAAAAGCGAGCTGATTTGGATGATTAACAATATAGAAGTTTATCGCACATCGGCCAATATACCCAAAGAAGAAATGTTCCTTGTTTTCAATTCGTTTATTCCCCAAAAATCGCATGGAGGCGAAGGGACATTGGAAATTGACTGGGTAAAAGTGTATCAAAACTAAAAAATAAACAACAAATCATTCGCAAAATTATCGGAATGAGGTTCAAAACTGCGCTTTTTGTACTGTCAGTTGCATTCGCTTCGTGTGTCGAAACGGTTGAATCTCCCTACCCTCCTGTTTTACCTGTTTCTATTGAAGTTCCTGCCGGTTTAGAGCGGGCTTCAGCTACATCGTTTGTTATCAACAATAAAGCTTATCTTACTTTTGGTCGTCAGGGGGCAAAAGGAAGTGTAGGTTTAACCGATTGCTGGGAGTTTGACCCGGCAATCTATACCTGGACACGTAAGTCCGACTTCCCGGGCAAAGGCAGAGTAGGAGCCATAGCCGAAGTGGTTGATGGTAAAGCCTATATCGGATTAGGATATAATTCAGGACAGGATGTTTATGCTACTGATACAGTTGCATTTCCCGATTTTTGGATGTATAATCCCGTAGATAACAGCTGGACAAAAAAGGCTGATTTTACAAAACGAACCCCCGATGGAGATGCGCCGGTTGTATCTTGTCTGAGTTTTGTGTATCAGCATTGGATTTATGTTTTTTCGCTTGGTGTGAAAAATTATAAATTCAGCGACGTATGGCGATATGATACACAGACTGATACATGGGAACAGATGTCAGATTTTCCGGGTGAAAAGCGTGCTGTGGGAGTAAGTTGCACGGATGGTAAACGGTATTTTTTTGGCACAGGATATTATGGTTATAATTTAAACGATTGGTGGGAATACTTCCCCGAAAGTGATACTTGGAAACAGCGTAAAAAGATGCCGGATGCCGGACGGATTAACGGATTGGCATTTTCGGTAAAAAACCGCTTTTTTGTGGCTACGGGACGGCGCTATGGTGGTACAGTTACAACCGGATTTTTGCATAATGAAATAATGGAGTACGATGCGCTCAAAGATGTTTGGTACAAAAGGGGAAATATACCTACTGCCGGGCGCGAAAATGCCATTGCTTTTGTGGTGGGCAACAATGCGTATATTGGTTTTGGCGAAACTGAAAAAACTCGTTTTAATGATTTATGGAAGTTTGAGCCTTAAAAATGATTCTATGCGAAAAGTTCTTTACATATTAATCCTGATGTTGGCTGCATTGCAATCGGGCAGATTATGCGCCCAGTCCGACACTGTTCATTATCAGTTAGATATGAGGGGCATTACTTCAACAGGCGCAAATTCACCTTTCTGGCTACAAAATAATCAGTACGGAACCATTCCATTCGACCCGAACAGCCTTTCAGTTTTTGCTAAAATACAAAAAAATAAATCGGAATCGAAAAAGCTCGTCGATTACAATTTCGTTTCGAGTGCTTACCTGAATATTGCAAGCGAAATTTCAGCCATTTTACATGAACTCTATGTGGGCGGACGATTATGGGTTTTTAATGCCGGTGTGGGTATGCGCGAGGAAAGTTATGGAAATCAGGATGAAACACTTTCGGGTGGCGGTTTGCTTTTTTCTAAAAATGCACGACCAATGCCAAAAGTTTTTGTTGGCATTGAAGATTTTACACCTCTTTTTTTTAAAAACAGATTGATAGAAATAAAAGGAGGAGTTTCGCACGGCTGGTTTACCGACCAGATTTACACAAAAGATATGCTGCTTCACCATAAGTTTGCCGCTGTTCGGGTTGGTGGAACAAAAAGTCCGGTTCGGGCACAATACTCTTTAGACCATGCTGCACAATGGGGCGGAAATATACCGGGTGTTGGCGTTCAACCGGCAGGTATTCAGGATTTTGTCAATGTGTTTTTAGCACGTAACGGTTCAGCGTCGTCAACACTTTTCGAACAAATTAATGTTGGCGGTAATCACATTATTTCACAGGGGCTTAAGTTAGAATTAAATATTAAAGACTACGAACTGAATGCTTATTGGCAACATGTAGCCGAAGATAAACCGATTCGAATTTTGTGGAATTCGGTGAATGTGGTCGATGGATTGTGGGGTATTACGCTGAAAAACAAAGCATTCCCTATCGTTAAAAAGGTTTTGTACGAATATCTGAATACCACCGACCAATCGGGTCCGTTTCACGATATGGATGGAGTAGTTTATGGCGGAGCCGACAGTTATTTCAACAACTATCTGTATCAGAATGGTTGGACACATTACGGACGAACCATAGGAACACCGTTTATTACGTCGCCGGTATATAACAAAAACAAGGAAGTATATATCCTGAATAATCGTGTAAAAGTGCACCACATAGGATTTGAAGGTGAATACAAGCAATATTTCTACAAGCTAAAATCTTCATTTGTAAGGAATTATGGCAGCTACTCCGAATATCCGAATGAAGTTGAGAAGAAATCGGCATTTATGGTTGTGGAGTTAAACAAACATTTTGAAAAATTTTATGGGTTGGATGCCGGCATTTCGGTTGGATGCGATTTGGGTGATGCTTACGAAAATACCGTTGGGATAATGCTAAAAGTAAGTAAACGCGGTAATTTATTACCATTAAAATAATGAAATTTTATGTTGCAGATGAAAAAGTTTTCATTTCCACTTGCTGTGAATTATTTAAATCTAATATCGGCACTTTGCTTGATTGCAAGTTTTATATTCTCCGGTTTTAAGACTGACAGGATAATATTAATTGTATTTTTTATAACTTATATAATTGAAATATTTACGGATAAAAAATTTCAACATTTTAAGATAGATAAAAAATCGGCCTATTATATGGTGATGGTTTTCTTTTTCCTTTTAGCTTTCATATATATTCCATTCGAAAATAACGCTCAATATACCAATCTATTAATCGAAAAAAGATTGTTTATATTTGTTTTCGGCATTGTTGGATTGCTGGGATTGAATCATTTATACAAACTCAACTACTTTTTGTATGCATTTATTTTAACAGCAGTTGGTACTATCATTTATGTATTGTTTCGAGCTAATGTTGTCGATTTCGTTCTGCTTTCGAACCGAGCTGAGCTTTTTACAAACACTCGTATTCTCTATGTAAACGGGCACATGATTTTCAATTTTTATTTGAATATGGCACTTTTGAGTGGGTGGTTGTTGATGAAACAAAATTGGGGTAAAATGTCATTTTGGTATCATGGAATCATGATTTCGATTATCCTGTTTCTATTCGCATTTTTGTCGATAACGGAAGGAAGAAGCGGCTTTACAGCCAGTATTTTGTTGATATTTTCGATAATTGGCTACGAAATTATACGTCGAAAAAAAACAATATTATTTTCATTGCTGTTGATTATTCCAATTATCTCTGTTTATGTGATAAAAAATCACAAGCGCATGTCAATTAACGAGTTGAAGAGCGAACCGCGTATATTTTTATGGTACAGTGGTTATAAAGTATTTACTCAAAGCCCTGTTTTAGGTCATGGAATAAACGATGCTCAGATTGTTTTTGACGAAATAAGAAAAGAAAATCAGGACGAGGAATTTAAATTTTACACACAAAATTTTAAACTTGTAGATTGCCACAATCAATTTATACAAACATCAATGGAGTTCGGTTTTTTTGGACTTACAATTTTGATGTTTCTATATCTTTTTCCGGTATTTATTGCAGAAAAAAGCACACGAACTTTTGCAATATTTACGATTACACTTTGTATCTATCAGTCCGTTTTTGATATGTTTGCTACCGGATCGTTTAGTTTTATTTTTGCATTCCTGATGTTGCTTATTCTGCGAAACAGGGATGAAATAGCAGAAATTGATAACAAAAATCAATTAGTCTAATTAGTAAAAAAAACATAAATATATTCACTTAATGTATTGATTAATAATGCTTTCAATTATTATTTGTTCAAGAACCGGAGTTATCCCCGATACATTTAAAGACAATATTCACCAAACAGTTGGTTGTGAGTACGAATTGGTAGTTATTGATAACTCAAACAATGATTACAGTATTTTTTCGGCATACAATCGTGGTGTTTCATTAAGTAAGTACTCCAGTTTGTGTTTTGTACACGAAGACGTTGCATTTGTTACCCCTAACTGGGGGCTAAAAGTTTTGGATCATTTACAGACACCCGAAATAGGTTTTATCGGTGTTGCAGGCGGACGAGCCGTGTTACGGGTACCTTACGATTGGTCGTCGTTTGAATCGATGCGCAACATTATAAATTCGCATTATTCAAAAAACAATCAGTGTATTGACGAAAAAACGCTTCGTCCATCCAATCCACAGAATATAAAGGAAGAATGTTTGGTATTAGATGGCGTGTTTTTGTGTGTTAATAAGGCTTTGTTCTCAAAGATATCTTTCGACGAGCAAATAGGTGGATTTCATTGTTACGATTTAGATATTTGCTTACAAGCAGCTAAAAACAAGTATCAAAACTACATGATTTTTGATATTGATATTAAACATTTCTCGCTTGGTAATTTTGATAAATCGTACATCGAAGCTATACTTTTATTTCATCGAAAATGGAACGCATATTTACCATTTTTCGATCTTTCGTACAATGAGGATTTTATAAATAAAGTACTATACAAAGCCGAAAAGAAAACAATCAGACGTTTTAAAAAGCGATTGGTCCGCTCGCGTATGAAATTTGTTGAAATTATTCCTATTGTAAAATACTTTGTACGGTTAACTGGAAGAAGAATTGATCGTTGGATGCTGTTTTTTCTTCATGTTGAATTAATTTTTCTTCGAATTGAATCCACATTGCGCAACAAAATGATTGCTAAATAGCCGATAATTAGATTGTTATTTTTTCATCTTTATTGAAAAGGTAAAAGAGCTTCGCATTGCCAATAATGCTTGCCCAGAGCGTAAAAGTACTTGGAGGTCCTATTAAATAGTCGCTAAGCGACATAATATAATGATCAATATACCATTTTTCTTTTGAGGTAAACAGATTTGCAGACTGTTGAAAATCAATCGATTCGTTTGAAAAAAGGATAAACAACACTTTTTCTATCCCTTGCTGTTTTAACTGCCCTGAGATGCTTTCCATCTGTTTTTTATAAATTTCATCGTCGTAATAATAGGCTCCCTTTTTCCAGGTTTTGTAGTCGCCTCTGCGTAGGTGTACGCCTATTAATTTGTAACCTTCATCTTTCAATTTCTTAGTTTTATCCACCAACGCATTTCCTTCAAAATAAGATGATTTAAGCGTGTATTTTTTTTGAATTTCCACACGATGTTTTTCAACTAATTCGGGCACTCTGAATGCCCAGCCACCCACATAAACGACATCACTTTTTTCGAAAGCATTCAAAAGTATTGCTAAACAGTTTGGTTTTGCTCTGTCGAAACGTACAAGTTTCAGTATGCCGAAAAGCGAAATTATCCAAACAACTGAAAAAACTTTCTTTACAAATTTACTATGATGAAAAACAGGGCCAAGTAAATCTATTTGCAAGAATTTCAGAAAACTGTTAGTCTGAGCATTACAAGGGTTTGAATAATATTTTGTTAAATCAGAAAAAGTTGAATTTTGGAACTCAATATTATATTCCATACAAAAAGCCTCAAAATGAACATTTTGTATTAATCTGTTGCTTTTATTTCCGTTTGGTTTTATTACAATAAGTTTCTTTGTTATATCGTTTCGTATCATTTAATTTTAGTGTTTCTATTTCTTGAAAAAAAGAATTGATTTATAGAGTTTGATGAAAAATATTTTTAGTTTTAAAAATTTTATTTCCAAAAAAATGCCTTTGCTTTTTAAGGTTTTAATAAAGAATAAATACGTAGATACTATTTCATCTGTCGCAAATCCTGTTTTGGACATACGGCGGATTAACTTTTTTAGCCGACTTAATTCAATATCTTTGATGTTAACTAATTTATTTTCTGCAATGTCGGATGTTAGTAATGGCAAATGATTCATCCATTTTTTGTATACTTTTATCAAATTTGTATAATAATTTTTTTCTTTATATCCCTCCGAAAAAGTGCTCCAGAAGCACATCATATACCACATAGTTATTAAAACCAGCTACTTTTGATTGAATAGATATATCGTAATCGTAACTATGGAAACCTTCAAATTGCTCATCGAACCTGACATACGAAAACAATTCGCGGCGCATGGACAAAAACACGCCGTCGACAAATACAACCGATTCTGAAAGGTTATTTCCTTCGTTTGGCTCTTTTAAATAGCGATTAGTCTTTGCTTTTTTATAATGTTGAATAATGTGAATATAGCGCATTTCGTTTGACCATTGAGCAGGTACGTTTGTTGCAATTTTACCTCCGGCTACCCCTACTATTCCACAACCTTCAACATTTAAATGGTTGATTAAATTAACTCCCCAATTGCTGGTTTTAAAAAGCACATCTTCGTGTAAAAAACACAGATAAGGATATTTACTTAGGCCAAGTCCAAAATTGTAGGCCGAAAAAATGCTGTGTTTATTCTCTGAATTGTCTACCGTAACGATTTCGTATTCTACTCCAATTGTCGCATTTAAATTTTCTTCCAATGCTGTCGGGATTGTCGAATTTCTGGAACATATAATAATTGAAATCATGGTTAATTAGTTATCAGACAAAGTTTTTTTTATTTTGAAATTTCTCGTTATGAAAAAGATTTAAATTTTCGGGCAATGTTATATTTCCGGCTTATGAAGAGTCTGTAAAATATTTTTTGTCTGAAGCTCCACCATTTTTTTACTTCATTAAATGCAGGTGTGTCGGCTAAATGAAGCAAAATTTCGGTTGCCTGTTTATATACTTGTATATCAGTCTGTTTCAAAACATTACGAATCAGAAAGCGATAAACAGCATACGATTCCTTATGATATACCCACCATACTAATCGCTTGTCGATGTTGTTATTAAGTGCATACTTTTCGTAAATATAAGGTATAACAACCTGACTTATTTCAAAAAAAAGTTTCGGTTTATAACCATTCTGAGTTACACTTATTTTTGAACGACGATGACAAGCCACTACATCGGTTATTTGAACAAAGCTTTTGCTGTTTGCTACTGTATCGAACGTAAATAAAAAATCTTCACCACCGGAGCGTAGTTCTTCAACAAATTTCACATCTTTAATAGCCGATTTTTTAAATAAACACATCCAGATATAGTACCATCTTTTATTTTTTCCTCGTATGTGTTTGTAATAATGAGTTAAAGGATTATTATAATAAAATACTTTACTATCATCTTTATATTCAGGTAATTCTTCCAATCTAAAATCCTCTGCTATCATCATCATTCTGCCACGCGACATGTCAGCATTATACTCAACCGCCACATCGTAAAGCCTTTTGAGTGTATATGCAGGAATTAAGTCATCGTGGTCCATAAAAAACAGATACTCGCCGTTTGCGGCATTTATTCCCGTATTTCGGGCAGCCGATACACCACCGTTAGGTCGGTTGATTTTTATAAATCGGCTATCAGCCTTTACAAATTCGTCAATAATTTCTTCTGATTTATCAACCGAACCATCGTTAATACAAATACATTCAAATTTGGCAAAAGTTTGTTGCTGAATTGAAAGCAAAGCATCTCTCAGATAAAGTTCATCATTATAAATAGGAATAATGACCGAAATAACAGGAGTTTTTATATTCATTTTAAAATTCAATTTTCAGAATATTTTTCAACCAGTCAAGCAACTCACGTCTGTCAGTCTCAGTAGCCATATCGAGCGAGCCCATACAACAGAATTTTATGTCTTTTTGTTGCTCAAAAGTGTTTCGTTTTCGGGTGATGTAACCTGCTCCGCGCTTTACCGGTTTCATATATAAAAACACATTTATGGTTGGCGTAAGTATGGCTCTGCCGGCACCGAACATAAGCAAATAATACAATGCCTGTGTGTTGAACTGCTTAGCACTGCGGAATTTATGCGAGATGTTTGACATAAACAAATCGGGATTTTTTGTAAAAAAATCCTCCAACACACTTTTTTTAAGCGGATGCGGAATATGTTCGAGATGAAAATACGTCCACCTGCGTTTTAGTTTTAGTGCCGACAAAAGCATCGAATCTTTAAACCCTACAGGCTTATGCCCGTTTTTCAGGGGCTTAATCAACCAAAGAAGCTTATCGAGCAAAATACTGCGCCAATGTCCGTAAGCAACAATACGGTCGTTGCGATACCAATCCTCCGGCTTTATTGGTCGCACCAGAAAGAAATCGTCGTTGAAATACACATAATTTTCGCTCAAATCCGGAATGCGAAACGTGCAGGTTTCGATAGCACGACTATTAAAAACAGGCAACACCTGTTCGTATCCACGAAATAAAACTGCATGATCTACAATTTCGATTTGGATACTGCTTTCGGGGAAATTTTTCTGAATAAAAACGTCTAAATTCGGATTTTGACTATCAGTAATAATAAAAATTTTGCGAACAAAAGGTGCATACCGAAAAATGGATGCTACACAATAAAATATCTCACCAACAGAGCCGTAACGCGTAGGGCCGGCAATATCTTCCGACTTCTGAGCTTTCGTGCTCAGGTAGGGTTGAATTTTATTTTTGTGAGCGGAATCGTTTCCATCCACCCACGAAATAACGACATCAATTGGTTGCTTTTTTGCGGTCATCTATTCTAAATAATTCCTTTAAAACGTTCGGGAACTTTTACTACCAAATCGAAAAACGCCATTGAGGGTTTATTCCAGGCAAATACAGGGCGAACAATTGTTTGAAACCAACGTGCAAAGGTCAACCATTTTTCGTTAGTCAGCGCCTTTTTAGCCGAAATAATATGCATGGTTTTCGCGCGTTTCTGTATATGTTTTTCGCGGCCTGTAGCCATTCGGTCTTTATCCTGAAAGCGCATTCGTATCATTTCCATATCCACCGAGCCAAAATGAAACAGGTATAAATTCGGGTCAATCCGGAAATTATGACCTTTTACACGATGAAAACCGGAACCCCAGCGAACCGGTTTGGAAATAACAGATGGCTTAGTGTAACGCGATGACAATAAGGCATAAGCACGCTGTTCGAGAAAAAGTCTGGAATAATCGAGCGTCGGTTCCAAATCCAAATGCTGCCCGATATCGAATCCCAAACCCGAAACACAAGGATTTATTTTTGTTGCGGATAAATATTGTGCAAGCGAAAGTTTACAATGAGGGTCAACTACCAGAAACTCATCAGCATCCACACCAATAACCAAATCGTAGGTTTTCAGCAATTCGGCAGCCATATCCGATAAAAATCCCAACCGACGTTTTTCGGCTTTAACAACATGCTCCGCAACACGCTCACAATGAATTACGTTTGCCTCTCCTGCATTTGCAGGAATGGGCTGATCAACGCCATCTAAGTAAATATATAAATTCTTTTCGCCCAACTCGCGACCATAATAGGCTATCCAGCGCGTCAGGAAAAAGTCATCGTTGCGTGCCATGGTTACAGCAGCTATTTTCTTCATCAATTGCTCTTTTTTTGAAATTTCAGGCTACAAAGATACGGGTTTTTACTGAATTTTAATGTTTGGTAAGTATATCCACCAACTCACATACTACCATAGCACTGGCACCCCAGATATCGCATTGGGTGGTTTGGAAACAGGGTGCTGTTACTGTTTGATTTGCCGAAGGGACGAAAAAGTCTTTTACGGTGATATTTTGGGCGTTTAAAAATTCTTCGAAATCCACTTCAACTATTTCAGCTACTTCGCGCTCGTCGGGGTTGTATGTCGGTTTTTCGGATAAATAGCCAACAAATACGCTGATAAGAAAATTGCTTGGTGGCACGTAAATATCAGAAATTCGCCCTAACATTTCAATTTTATCGCGGGTAATTCCAATTTCTTCTTCAATTTCCCGAAAAGCAGTTTCTTCCACCGTTACGTCCGATTCCTCGAACCTGCCGCCCGGAAATGCCATTTGCCCGGAGTGAATGCCTACATAAAGACTACGACGGATAAAGACAATTTTGAGTTTTTCGGCCTCGTGAAAAAGTAGAATCATTACTGCACTTTTTTTGGCATAAGGAATGGCTTCTCTCGCTGCCTCCAATTCCGCTTTACGGGATGGAGGAGCCATTTTGAGGTGCGATTGCAATCCGGGTAATGATTGTGTAAGTAGAAATTTAATGCTTTTTAAGGAGATATTCATTGTTTGATTGATAAAATCAGCATAAACAGTGAGCGCCGTTTGAGCCGGAGTGATTTTGTATACATACAAAGATAAATATTTATTTTTGATATGAATGGACTAAAAGTCGAAACCCTTTATCGCCAAATTTGATACAATACCAATAAATGTGCATTCTGACGTTAGTAGCAAAGCAGGAAATAAAAATGCGGAGAAAAATATATATAAAAAATTGTTGCTTAATTAAGTACAATTTTTTTTGATACAGAAATTCCGTTTTCTACAATCCGAATAAGATAAACTCCTTTTGCAAAGCCAGAGGTTGAAATAATTGCAGGTGAATCTGTTAGTTTATTGCTGTACACTTTTGTTCCGGCGAGGTTGTAGATTGCAATTGATGCATTATTAATAAATTTGCTCCAAATCTGAATGTCGTTGGCATTTTCATCCCGATAAACGATTAAATCGTTGTTGATAGTTTTTCCACTATCCGAAAGTATCGTCAGATTAAAACAAGCCTGTTGAAAGTTTGGTATTCCATAGCCCAAGCGGTAAGTCGGGGTCGAATATAGATGAGCGCTTTGCTTGGCCGCCTGAATAAGTGTTTGCATGCTGAAGCTATTCAGGTTTGCTTTGGCATATTGCAGGAAACAGGCAAACATGCCGGCCATTAGGGGTGATGAATAGGAAGTGCCATTACCGGCGGTCAAAGCGCCCGAAGTATTTATGTAAGCAGTTGCAGTTCCCATAGCGCTCAAATCAGGTTTTTGTCGGTTGTCGGCACTTGGTCCGTACGAAGTGAAAACACTCGGTTCGGCAGTTGAAGTAGCTGCGCCCACACTTATAATTCCATCGGCATCGGCCGGAACACCAATGTAATGCCAGGTTTTATTGCCTTCGTTTCCGGCGCTGTTGAAAATAAGAATCCCTTTTTGAGCAGCCAAAGTTGCTGCCCGGCTGGCACGCGAAAAAGTGCCGTTCATATTGGCGTAGGTAAAATTCATGGCCGGATCGTCGAAAGTGGTATAGCCAAGCGATGAGTTGACCACATCAACTCCTACACTGTCGGCAAATTCAATTCCTGCCACCCAAAAGTCTGTTTCCGAAAGGTACTCGCTCGGGGCATATTCGGTTCTGATGAGCCAATACGAAGCATGCGGTGCAGCTCCGAGATACTGATTGAGTAAGTTTCCGGTCATAATAGACAACACATTAGACCCGTGCGAATCGGAGCCATAGATGTTCGGAACGGGTTCCGAAAAATCTTTCGTGCCTAACAGCCTTCCCTGCAAGCGTAAACTATCGAATCCGGCATTCACATTGGCATTCAGAAATCCCGCATCCAATACGCCAATGTGAATATCTCGTCCGGTATATCCGGCATTGTGTAAATACGATGCGTTGACTTGATTGAGTTGTGTAGCAGCTGTGCCATAGTTGTAAGTCTGTGTGGCAAATTTCGATTTTCGCGCGCCAATGGGTTGTGCTACATCAATTTTTCCGGTATATTTTGTCCATTTTACAAAAGGCAATGTTCTAACCTGACTCATTACATTCGTGTCGGTTGCCAAAACTGTAACGCCGTTCATCCATTTGCTCCGGCAATGAATGGAAACTCCTTTGGATACAATTTGCGAAATATATGTTTGATTTACAGGTAAATCAGTGGAATCTATGGGGGTATTAAAAGCTGTACGCCGAGCAATTGCCCGAGCCGAAAGATAGTCGGTCGGTGACGAAAGTGAGTATGGTGAGTTGTTTTTATTGGCTAACTGCACATAAAAATAATACTTCGAAACTGCTTCGAGGTTTGATGAAATAAAAAAGAAAGTAAAAAGCAGCGTGATTATTTTAATTTTCATACCGGTACAATTTTATGTGTTTTGCAAAAATACAATATTAGAAATCAAATTCCGACCATATTGTTCGATTTTTTTTTCTATTTTTGTGGGTTAAATTCAGAAAAGCACCCAAAAGCATAAAAAACCACCATGAGTACCGACGAAATAATTGACGCTGAAAATGAATTGGAAATAACCGAAGGAGCTGAAGAACAGCTGGAAGTGTCTGAAAACGAAGGACATTCAAATTATAAAGTGCCCAAAATTACCGACGATGCCATAAAGCATCACTTATCGGGCATGTACCAAAACTGGTTTTTGGATTACGCTTCGTATGTTATTCTGGAACGTGCTGTGCCTGATATTTATGATGGGCTTAAACCGGTGCAACGACGTATATTACATTCGATGAAACGATTGGACGATGGCCGCTACAACAAAGTGGCAAATATCGTTGGGCATACCATGCAGTTTCACCCGCACGGCGATGCTTCCATCGGAGATGCATTGGTGCAATTGGGGCAAAAAGACTTACTGATTGATTGCCAGGGAAACTGGGGAAATATACTCACAGGCGATGGAGCTGCAGCTCCGCGTTATATCGAGGCCCGATTATCGAAATTTGCGATCGAAACCGTTTTCAATCCGAAAACCACCGAGTGGCGTTCATCGTACGATGGCAGAAATAAAGAGCCAATTGCGTTGCCTGTAAAATTTCCGCTTTTGCTGGCGCAGGGTGTCGAAGGTATTGCCGTAGGTTTGAACTCAAAAATTCTTCCACACAACTTCAACGAACTTTGCGATGCCTGTGTTGCCTACCTTAAAGGCGAAGATTTTGTGCTTTTCCCTGATTTTCAGACAGGTGGCTCTATCGATGTGGCCAAATACAATGATGGCGAACGCGGTGGTGCTGTGAAAGTACGTGCAAAAATCAGCAAAATCGACAATAAAACGCTGGCAATTACCGAAATCCCTTTTGGAACAAATACTTCAAAATTAATTGATTCCATAATAAAAGCCAGCGAAAAAGGAAAAATTAAAATCCGTAAGGTGGACGATAATACATCGGCCAATGTGGAAATTCTGGTTCAGCTACAACCCGGCATTTCGTCGGACAAAACCATTGATGCACTTTATGCCTTTACCGATTGCGAATTGAGTATTTCGCCCAATTGCTGCGTAATTCACAACAATAAACCACGCTTTATGGGCGTTAGCGAAATGTTGCGCATTTCGGCCGACCATACCAAAGATTTACTGCAAGCCGAACTCGAAATTCAGAAAGCCGAACTTTTGGAGCAACTGTTTTTTACTTCGCTCGAAAAAATATTTATTGAAAACCGCATTTACAAAGATAAGGGTTTCGAAGAAAGCACCTCTCAGGACGAAGTTATTGCACATATCGACAAACGATTAGAGCCATTTAAGAAGGATTTTATCCGCGAAGTAACGCGCGAAGACATTCTGAAATTGCTCGAAATAAAAATGATGCGTATCACCAAATTCGATACCGACAAGGCAAACGATACGCTTATTTCGCTGCAAAAGAAAATCGACGAAGTTAACTTTCACCTTGGACATTTGGTGGAATATACCATTTCGTGGTTCGAAAACCTGAAAGCCAAATACGGAAAAGACTATCCGCGCCGCACCGAAATTCGCAATTTTGAAACCATTGTGGCAGCTAAAGTAGTGGAAGCCAACGAAAAACTGTATGTAAATTACGACGAAGGATTTATTGGAACGGCACTGCGCAAAGACGAATTTGTTTGCAACTGTTCCGACATGGATGATATAATTATTTTCTTTAAAGATGGAAAATATAAGGTTGTAAAAGTTGCTGATAAACTTTTTGTTGGCAAAAATATTTTGCATCTCGATGTATTCAAGAAAAACGATAAAAGAACGGTTTACAATGTGGTGTATCGCGACGGAAAAGCCGGACCGGTTTATATAAAACGTTTTGCTGTAAATGGTATTACCCGCGACAAGGAATACGACATTACACAGGGAACGGCAGGCTCTAAAGTGCTGTATTTCACATCGAACCCCAATGCTGAGGCTGAGGTTATACGCGTAACGCTCAAACCAAAACCGAGGTTATTCAAGTTAGTTTTTGAGAAAGATTTCAGCGATATTGCCATCAAAGGTCGGCAGTCGATGGGTAATATTCTGACAAAAAACGAAATACAGAAAATAGCGTTAAAACAAAAAGGAGGATCCACTCTTGGCGGCCGTCAGGTGTGGTTCGACCGGGATGTACTGCGACTGAACTACGACAACCGTGGTGAATATTTAGGCGAATTCCTGAGTGACGATCTGATTCTCGTCGTTTCATCGAAGGGTGAATATTATACTTCAAACTTTGACCTGAATAATCATTACGAAAAGGACATTTTAGTTATCGAAAAATTTGACAACAACAAAGTCTGGTCGGTAGCACTTTGGGATGCCGAGCAGAAATTTTATTATCTGAAGCGTTTCCAGTTCGAAGCAAGTGCCAAAAAGCAAAACTTTATTGGTGAAAATGCCGAATCGCGTCTAATGTTGATGTCAGATGTGGATTATCCACGTTTCGAAGTGGTATTCGGAGGAAACGATGCTTACCGCGAAGCATTAGTGGTGGACGCCGATGAATTTATTGGTGTAAAAAGCTTTAAAGCCAAAGGAAAACGTCTGACAACTTTCGAAGTGGAGACAATCAATGAGTTGGAACCTGTGCGGTTTAAACCAGCTAAAGATCAAGTAGTTAATTCAGCCGAAGAAGCGGTAGAAGAAGAAAATGTTGAAATATCGGAAGAACCGGTTGAAGAAAAATCAGAATCAATACAGGAAGTACCGGTAAAAGTTGAGGATGAAGTAAAAGTAGAAGCGATTGAAGCAAAAAAAGTGAAGGCTGAAAAAATACTTCCCGAAGTAAAGGCGGTAGTTGAAGCACCCGAAGATAAATCTACGGCGGCAGAAGCACCTGTCCGTAGTGAGATTGAGGTAGTGGAAGACGACGACCAGATTGAAGCAGCTGCTCCACCACGCCCAAAAACAAAATCAGTTAAGTCAGGCTCTTCTTCCAAAACCAGAAACATTGAAACAGAAGAAGATAATGATGGGCAATTATCGCTTTTTTAAAATAGAAAGAAATGAAAAACAGAATACTACTGCTGCTATTTATTAGCATTTTACTTGTCGGAAACAGCATTGCTCAAAAAAGATATTTTACCGAAAAAGACATCAAAAACTGGGTATTTGTATTGAGTGAGAAAAAAACTCTGGCACAAGATATTTTTAAATTCGAAAACGGCATACTCAAAATATCCAATGTTTCACCGGGGTATTTACGTACAAAGAAGACATATAAGAATTTTACGCTGGAAATAGAGTGGCGCTGGACAAAAGTAGCTGCGAATAGCGGCGTTTTACTCCATATTCAGAAAAATGACACCGTTTGGCCGGTTTGTTTTCAGGTGCAGCAAAAGGCAGATGCTGCCGGCGATATTATTTGCATGAACGGACTTTGGGCAAAAGAATGTACTGACAACGTGAAGTTTACTGTTCCCAAAAAGCAGCTTTCGAACGAAAAACCGATAGGTGAATGGAACCGAATGAAAGTAATCAGTGATAACGCTACACTTACTGTATATATTAACGGACTGCTTCAAAACCACATTTCCGGAATGACTGCATCCAAAGGCTTTATTGGTTTTCAGGCCGAAGGAAAGCCTATGGAATTTCGAAATTTGATTATTCGATAATATCAGTCTATGATTATACTACAATTATTTCTGTTTTTTCCGTACCCGAATAGTTTATTGTTCTGAATAGTTTCAGCCACAGTTTTGGGAACGTAATCGGCTAAGTGCGGGTCGGCATTTTCAATTAAACTACTGATATATGCCGAGCTGATTTTGAGGTTTTTATTCGAAATTCCTTTCAGAATAAGGATTTTCTTCGTTTCGTTCAGGTATTTCCACAAATGGACAGTTTCTTCACTAAAATGGGCATCTTCCGGATAGATAACTTCCCCTGTCGTAGTATCGGTATAGGGGTAAAGATACATTTTTACATTGCGCTGAAATAAAGTGCCTAAAGCCTCGAGCAATCCACCGCGCAGGTCGGTGTACTGACTGCTATCCATAATTTTATCGAAGGTGGGCAGACCTACTACAATGCGCAGTTTTATCATTTTAAACTGAGCAAAATAATCGACTAATCTGAAATAACGGTAAAAATTTGAAACCATAACGTTTTGACCCACAGCATTAAGCATTTCTACCCGATTCAAAAAGTCTTTTTCGTCCAACTTTTCGTCGAACATCAGGTTTTTAAGCGAAATTTCGCAAAAAGCAATGGTATTGTCGGGCTTATAATCCTCGTCGCGTTTAAAAATTGCCAGACTGTCGTCGATAAATTCCAATCCAAGGTTATTTATCGGGCGGAAAAAACCGCGCATCAACAGTACATTTTTCTTGTAAAGCATATCACCAGGCTGCTGAATATGACCCGATTGGTCGAACATAATAGCCGGTGTCATATTGTTGCTTACAAGCAATAGATTCAGCAAACGGTTATCGCACCAATCGTAATCTGGCCCTTCCACCAGAAAATAATCCACCTCAACACGTTCGGTATTCAGGTTGTCGAGCAAGGAGTGCAGTATTTTTCGCGGATCTTCCCAGTTGAATAAACCACCGTGAATCAGGTTAATTCCCAATGCACCAAGTGTGTATTGCTGGAGTAAAGTATCGTTTTCGTGCAGTTTTACGTGGATAAAAATCCGGTTTGGCTCGTAGCGATTGGAGCCTTCCACGGCTATCCCCAGCCAACCATTTCCCTGATTTGTTTTGGCAAAATTAAGCGTTTCGACAGTGTTGGCAAAGGCAAAAAACTTTTGTTCGTTTTTTTTATCTAAAATCGTAATCAGTTCATTGTATTCGTAATTCACCATTTTGCGCAGGCGGTCTTCGGCTACATAGCGCGCCGGAGTACCGTGGTTGTAAAAATAATCGCTAAACGATTTATCGTAGGCCGAAATGGATTTAGCAATGGTATTGGATGCTCCGCCCGCCTGAAAAAGATGTCGTGCAGTTTCCTGTCCGCCTCCAATTTCGGCCACAGAGCCATAATAATTCGAATGCAGGTTTATCTGAACCGATTTTTCTTTGGTGCTTAATGGTTTTGCCATAAAGAATGATTTTATTTTCGGCTCAAAGATAGTTTATAATGCTGAAATACGCATAATTGTGCCACAATTTATGTTATTAATCAACTCATAAATATCGCCATTGGCACAACTATAAGCAGTAATAGCACATAAATGGACAATACAACAATACTTACAACTCCTGTAAATTTAAAAAGCGATTTTAAGTTTTTGAATGCCGTTTCCATGTCCGAAATATCGTTATTGAGCAAAGCCGATTTTACACGTTTCGAAAATTGATGCAGAAAATAAACCGGAAAAAAGTATAAAGCAATCATAATGAGGTAAATTATACCCATCGATACTAAACTAATTGCCTGTGGTTGATTGAAATAGGACAATGTGCCAAGCGAATCGTTTAAGAACGACATGCCAAAGAGCATCATGAGCGATAAAATTAACAACAAGCCAAGCCCGATATAACCCAGAATAGCTAAGAATTTCCCCCAGCTGGAAGTTACAATAAGATAGTTTTTTACAGTTGCAGTCAGCAAGTTTACGTTGTTTTGTTCTGCATTCAATTCCTGATTTTCCATGATTCTTTGTGAGTTTTTAAAATGTTATGATTTTTAAGTTATAAAAAGTGCTTACAAAGATAAAAATATATTTTATATTGTTGAATAATTTTCTTAAATTTTTGCGGTAATTATTCAGAGTGTGTCGTTAAAGCAATTCAATAAATACAATTCATCTGTATAGTGGTATGCCTGTTGTATTTTATACTAATATGATTGCCCGTATCTATTAACAAAAAACAAGAAGCGCTGTAATCGCGTAATTTTACTATCATTTTGAATAAAATATTAACCAAAAATTTATTTTTACTTTTACTTTTGATTAATTTTCTGTACTTTTGCTGCCTAAATGACAATTATGTCATAAGTCAGAGGTCTAAAGTCAAATGACAGTTGTCGAAGGTTGAAAGACTTTAGACTTCAGACCAAAGATTTTAGACATTTGACTTCAAAAAAACAATATGGAAAAAATAGACCAACTCGACCGTAAAATTTTGCGCATCATTACGCAAAATGCCCGTATGCCTTTTAAGGATGTAGCTGAAGAGTGCGGCGTATCGCGTGCTGCCATACATCAGCGTGTGCAACGCCTGATAGATATTGATGTAATTACAGGTTCAGGATATACTGTAAATCCGAAAATGCTTGGTTTCCAAATGTGTGTATATGTGGGCATTACGCTTGAGCGTGGCTCTATGTACAAAGAAGTTGTAAACCAGTTGGAGCAAATTCCCGAAATTGTGGAATCGCAATATACGCTCGGACATTACACCATTCTGATTAAACTTTATGCTAAAAACGATGAGCATTTGATGGAATTGCTTAACGGACGCATTCAGGAAATTCCGGGCGTAGCATCCACCGAAACATTAACTTCGCTCGACCAACGCATTAAACGAACAGTACCAATAGAATAGGGGCTTCGCCGTTATTGGCACTTCGTGCGTTAGTTGGGCTTCGCCGTTTATGGCACTATGTGCGTTAGTTTGGCTTCGCCGTTATTTATGGTTATTTGTGCTTCGCACGTTATTCAATTTCTTATTTTCTAATTTCTAATTTCTGACTTCTAACTTTTAATGGAAACAGTAGTAAGCGGCATTCGCCCCACCGGGAATTTACATCTTGGCAATTATTTTGGCGCGTTGCGCAATTTTTTAACCATGCAGAATGAGCATAACTGCTATTTTTTTATAGCTGATTATCACTCGCTTACAACGCATCCCACACCGCAGGATTTGCATGGTAATGTGAAACAAATTCTGGTGGAATACCTTGCTGCCGGTCTCGACCCCGAAAAATCGACACTTTATATACAAAGCGATGTGCCCGAAGTGGCTGAGTTGTATTTGTTCCTGAACATGAACGCGTATATTGGTGAGTTGGAGCGTTGCACCTCGTTTAAAGATAAAATTCGTCAGCAACCACAAAATGTTAACTCTGGTCTATTGACTTATCCTACGCTTATGGCGGCTGATATTTTGATACACAAGGCTTCGAAAGTGCCTGTAGGAAAAGATCAGGAGCAGCATTTGGAAATGACACGTACCTTTGGAAACCGCTTTAACCGCATGTACAATGTGGATTATTTCCCCGAACCTCAAGCCTTTAATTTTGGCAATGAATTGGTGAAAATTCCCGGATTAAACGGCAGTGGGAAAATGGGAAAATCGGAAGGCGAAGGCAATGCCATTTATTTTGCCGACGAGCCCGAAGCTATTCGCAAAAAAGTAATGAAAGCCGTTACCGATAGTGGTCCTACAGAACCCAATCAGGCAAAACCGGATGCCATTCAGAATATTTTTCAGTTGATGAAAGTGGTTTCGGCGCCCGATACGCTGGCTTTCTTCGAAGAACAATACAACACCTGCCAAATCCGTTACGGTGATATGAAAAAACAATTGGCAGTGGATATGATTGCATTTACCGAACCTATGCGTGAACGCATCAAGGCTATTTCGGCCGACGAAGCATTCGTGTCGCGTGCAGCTCGTATGGGCAAAGAAAAAGCGCAGGAAAGTGCAGCTAAAACCATTCGCGAAGTGCGCGAAATTATCGGGTTCAAACGATTTTGATATTGACTTACAAAAGACATAAAATATAACTTTTGCGGATTGTAATCCCGAAAAGTTATAACTTTTGCGGATTGTAATCCTGAAAAGTTAAGTTTTTGTTTGGAAATTCGTTTTTTGCGTTGTATATTTGCAGCGAAAATAAAACGAGAATGATTGAACGAATATTATCAAAAACAATTACAGAAAAGCTTTTTGCCGGAAAAGCGATTATTCTGTTGGGTGCCCGACAAGTAGGTAAAACTTCCTTGCTGAAATCTGTTTTTCAATCAAACAACGATTTATTGTGGTTGAATGCCGATGAATTAGATGTACAGAATCTTTTTCAAAATGTTTCCTCAAGCCGTATGAAAGCTTTTCTGGGCACAAAAAAGCTAATTGTGATTGACGAAGCTCAACGAATACAGGATATCGGACTTCGCCTGAAACTTATAACTGATAGCTTACCCGAGTATCAACTTATCGTTACCGGAAGTTCGGCCTTTGAACTATCCAACAAGCTGAATGAACCTCTTACTGGACGAAAATGGGAATATCAACTCTTTCCGCTTTCGTTTGCCGAAATGGTTAACCATCATGGTTTGCTCGAAGAAAAGCGATTGTTGCCACACCGTTTGGTTTATGGTTATTACCCCGAGGTCGTTACATCGACAGGCACTGAAGAACAAATCCTTAAATTGCTATCGGACAGCTTTTTGTATAAAGATATTTTAATGCTCGACCAGATTAAAAAGCCGGACAGTCTCGTAAAATTATTACAGGCATTGGCCTATCAGGTTGGCTCGCAGGTATCCTATAATGAATTGGCACAATTAACAAATTTGGATGCTAAAACGGTTGAAAAATACATTGTGCTGCTCGAACAGGCATTTATCGTTTTCCGGTTAGGGTCATTTAGCCGTAACCTTCGGAATGAATTAAAATTTACCCGAAAAATTTATTTTTACGACAATGGAATCCGTAATGCATTGATTAACAATTATTCTCAAATTGAGAATAGAATGGATGCAGGAGCGTTGTGGGAAAATTTTGCCATTTCGGAACGAAAAAAATACCTGCATTATAACGCAATTAATGCCAATGTTTGGTTTTGGCGTACCAAACAACAAAACGAAATTGATTATCTGGAAGAGCGAAACGGTCAACTGTCGGCTTATGAGTTTAAATGGAATCCGCTGGCAAAATCAAAGCACCCAAAATTATTTTTAAATACTTATAGTGATGCACAATTTACCGTTATACACAAAGATAATATAGAAGATTTTATATTATGAAACACGAAACAATAGATGTTATTTCAATTAACCACTTGGTTAAGCACTTAATTCACAAAAACTTTGATAATCAAATCTTTGTTCTTTCCTCTTTATTCTTTTCTCTTAATTAAAAAATATGAAACGTCCATGTTAAAATAATTATTAACACACAAAGCAATGATTATTTTAACATGGTAAGTTCCATGTGACCCGAAAAAAAATAAAAAATAAACACATGAAAACAGTCCAATTTAAAAATGGCGATATTATTCCTGCTTTGGGACTGGGAACATGGCAATCCAAGCGGGGAGAAGTGTACGATGCTGTTGTTAAGGCAATTGAGGCCGGATACAGACATATCGATTGTGCTTATATTTATGATAATCAGGATGAAATTGGCCGTGCACTGGCCAACCTTTTTTCCGAAGGAATTGTAAAGCGTGAAGAATTATTTATAACCTCCAAGTTGTGGAATTCGGAGCATCAGCCGGAGCGGGTGGAGCCTGCATTGCGTAAAACGCTGGCCGATTTACAATTAGACTATCTCGATTTATACCTTATTCACTGGCCGATAGCTTTTAAACCGGGTGTAAAATACCCTTCGGGTCCGGATGTGTTAGTACCCATTTCCGAAATGCCACTCGAAAAAACCTGGGAAGCAATGCTTGCAGCCAGAGAAAAGGGATTAACCAAACATGTGGGCGTGTCGAATTTCAATATCCCCAAAATTGAAAATCTGATTCGAAAAACGGGCGTTGCTCCCGAAATGAATCAGGTGGAATTGCACCCGTATTTTCAGCAAAACGAATTGTTGGCTTTTTGCAAAGCTTATGATATTCTGGTAACCGCCTATTCTCCACTGGGTAGCCGTCATTTGATTAATACAGAAAATTCGATAACCGAAAATGAATTGATACGAAGCATCGCCCAAAGTCATAAATGTACACCCGAGCAGGTTTTGCTGGCTTGGGGCATTCAGCGTGGAACGGCAGTAATACCAAAGTCAGTCAAACAAGAACGTATAGTTCTCAATCTGGCTGCTGCCAGCATATCGCTCACTACGGCCGAAATGGAAGCTATTGCCACACTCGACAAAAAAATGCGTATCGCCAAAGGAGCTTATGTGGTAATGGAAGGCGGTTGTTATACGCTTCAGAATATCTGGGATGAATAGATTTTGCTAAAAAATCAGTCCTGCTTTACCCAAATTAGTTTTTGCGTATCAAAACCAAGTTCGATAGCTCTGTCTAAGTATTGTTGTTTAATGGAATCGGGCATCAATTTGGTGCGCGAAAGCAGCCACAAATAATCCGTTCCACTGCTTATCACTAATGCGTGCTGATAGTTTTCGTCCAATTTTACAATGTTGTAAGCGCCATAAAACGGTCCGAAAAATGAAACTTTCAGCCGCCCAACCGATTTATCACCTGCAAATTTAGCCTTACCCACCGATTCGCTCCATGTATCCGATTTTGCCTTAAATCCACGATTAATAACCTTTACATTCCCATCCGGACGAAGGCTGTAGTTAGCTGTAACGTTCGATAATCCACGTTCGAAACTGTGGTCGAACCGCGCAATTTCGTACCAGGTACCAAGGTATTTATCCAACTCAAAATTCGTAATTACAGGAGGTGCAGAACTTGTTTCAGCACATGCTGTAAGACCAAATATGCTTGCAATAGCAATAAAGGTTGTTTTGATGGTACGTTTCATGGGAATATTGTTTTTGTTAATTTGACTTTAAAACACTTTTGGCTGAACAATAGTTTACATTATATGTTTGTTTAGCAGAAATAAAAAACAAGTATGACTGATAACTTTGCACATCGCGCAGCGGAATGGGATAATCCATCGAAGGTGGAAATGACCCGTAAATTTGTAGCTGCATTAAGAGAAAAGGTAACGCTGAAAAATTCGTATAAAGGTCTTGAAGTTGGTGCAGGCACCGGCTTGGTAGGGCTACAATTGCTTCCGGATTTAAAAAGTGTGGTTTTTGAAGATACTTCGGCGGCTATGCTCGGCGTATTGAAACAAAAACTTAGTGGCAGTGAAGCTGTTGAGTTGGTGGAAGGTGAAATTTTTGAATATACGAAGCAGGACATCGACTTCGTGTTTTCGTGTATGGCTTTTCATCATATTCCGGATATTGATAAGGCATTGAGCCATTTATACAGCATTACTTTGCCGGGAGCAACAGTTGTGGTAGGCGATATTCGTACTGAAGATGGTTCGTTTCACCATTTTGAACCCATACCACACAAAGGATTTGATACAGTGGAATTAAGCGAAAAATTTGAAAAGGCAGGCTTTAAAGTCCTTTCAGCTGATACTTATAATGTACTGAATCGCGAGCGAACTTCGGGAGTTTTTACGGATTATGAGCAGTTTATGTTGATTGCTGAAAGACAATAGACGACGGACGACGGACGACGGACAACAGACGACAGATGACAGATGTGGTGATGTGATGTTTAAGAAATTGAGAAATTAAGAAAATGGGAAAATAAGAAATTATTGCGAAGCAAATTGTAAATTGTAAATGAATAAATAGTAAATGAATTTATTTTCTCCCAAAATCAGCTGGTATTTCACCCCACACTTCGGTTTCCCATTTCATTACTTTGTTTTCGTACTTGTTTTCGGCTAACCATTTTTCAGCTCGAGCCAACAAATCAAAAAGTACTGCGTTTTTTTCTGTTTTCTCAATTTTCGTTTTCGCTTTACCTGTTCGTAGCCATGCCAGTGCAGTCATACTATCGGTATAAACCGGCAATGTACTTCCCTTTTGTTTCATGAGTGCCAGCGCATGTACAAGCGCCAGAAATTCACCAATATTATTCGAGCCATCGGGGTAAGGACCCATTCTGAAAATCTCAGTTCCGTTTTTGGTGTAAACACCGCGGTATTCCATAGGGCCGGGGTTGCCACTACAGGCTGCATCTACGGCTATGCTTTCGGGGTTAGGCTGTCCTACTTTTGCCAGTTGTTCGGCAGTGGGTTTTGGAGTTGCGGCTTTAGCATTTTTTCCCACATAATCCCAATAGGGTGAGCAAAAAGCTTCGCGCGCCTCTTCCATGGTGGCAAAGGATTTGAATTTAGCTTCGCCAAAACCATGCGTCTGCTTTTTGCATTCTTCCCACGAAGTATAAATTCCCGGCTCATGCCCGTCCCACACCACGAAAAAGTTATTTTTCTTTTTACTCATAGATATATATTGGAAAATGCAAAGTTAGTGAATTTTGTTTGGAAACGGACAATATGCCGAAGTAGTGAAGCTACGTTAAATTTTTAAAAACACACCGGCTATGGAGCTTATTTTTACTGTTACGGACAAATAAATGACCTTTTGTGTCGAAAACAGTACTGTTAAAACATATTTTGTAAATATATTTGCAAGCGAAAAAATGAAGCGATGATACAACTCAGTAAAATTTCAGTACTTATTGGTCTTTTTATTTCGACTAATAGCTTTTCTCAAATCCCAACAGAGATTGAAGATGTATGCGTGTTTGGAATTAATAAACTGCCTGCCCGCACTACGGTGTGGCCAAGTGCCAATATTGAAAAAGCGCAGCAATCAGAATACGATAACAATGCTTGGGTAAAATCATTGAACGGAAACTGGTCGTTTCAGTGGTCGCCCGAACCAACGAAACGCCCTATTGATTTTTATAAACCCGATTACGATATTTCGGGTTGGAAAACTATTTCCGTGCCTTCCACTATGGAGCGACAGGGCTACGGCACAGCTATTTACACCAATTCTACTTATCCGTTCAAAGTGGACCCTCCGCGCATTATGGGCGAGCCCGAAAAATGGTATACGGCTTACAAGGAACGCAATCCGGTGGGGTCGTATCGTCGTGAGTTCGAAGTACCTGCTGATTGGAAAGACAAGCAAATTATACTGCATTTTGCGGGCGTAAGTTCGGCAATGTTTGTGTGGATAAACGGGCAAAAAGTGGGCTATTCCGAGGATTCGCGCCTACCTGCCGATTTTGATATTACCAACTTTTTACTCCCAAATAAGAAAAACACATTAGCTGTTGAAGTGTATAAATACAGTGATGGTTCGTACCTCGAGGATCAGGATTATTGGCGACTGAGTGGTATTTTTCGCGATGTATTTTTGCGGGCAGTACCCAAAACCACGTTGTGGGATGTGTACGCTCAGCCCGATGTGGATTTGAAAACGGAGAACGGAAAAGTAACTTTGTGGGTAAGTCCGGCAAATTTCACTAAAAAAGCAACTAAAAATCTCAGTGTAACGCTAAGCCTGAAATCACCTTCGGGAGAGTTTTTAAGCAAAAAAAATGAATTTAAACTACCTGCTGTAAAAAGCGGTTTTGCTCCTGAAATAGCATTGCAGACCATCGATTTGGGAAAAGTGCAACTCTGGTACAGCGAAAATCCGGTGCAATACAAAGCATTGGTAGAGTTGAAACAAAAGGGTAAAGTGATAGAAACTTACGAATTGCCTGTGGCATTCCGAAAAACCGAAGTACAGGGAAATGTTATTTTATTAAATGGTAAACCTTTGAAAATAAGAGGTGTAAACCGGCATGAGTTTTCGCCCGACCAGGGTTGGTATATTACAGAAGCTGAAATGGAAAAGGACATAAAGCTGATGAAACAGGCAAATATCAACTTTGTGCGCAATGCGCATTATCCAGCCGACCCGCGTTGGTATGCTTTGTGCGACCGATACGGCATGATGGTAATGGACGAAGCCAATGTGGAATCGCACGGATTGAGTTACCACAAACGCATTTTGCCCGGCGACCAAACTGACTGGACAATAGTGTGCCTCGACAGAATGAAGCGGATTGTCGTTCGTAACCGACAATTCCCGAGCGTGGTGATGTGGTCGTTGGGTAACGAAGCAGGCTATGGCAATGCTTTTATGGAAATGTATAAACTGACCAAAACCATTGACCCCGAAAAGCGATTGGTGCAATATGCCGATATGAATCTGGCAGCTGATATGGATAGTCAGACCTATCCGTCGCTTTACTGGTTGCTCGAACATGTACTGAACAAAGCCAAGCGCAAAGGCGAACAGGGACAAAGTTCGAACGAGGAGCAGCATGGCAAATACCCAACCGGTAAACCCTTTGTAATGAACGAATATGCACATGCTATGGGAAACAGTCTGGGCAATTTTCAGGACTATTGGGATGTGATTTACGCTTATCCGCAGTTGGCAGGTGGTTTTGTGTGGGATTGGGTCAATCAGTCGATGTACAAAGACTTGCCCAATGGCAAAAAGGGTCATTTGTACGGTGGCGATTTTGGTGATCGCCCCAACGATGGAAATTTTATGATTAATGGAATCATTGCTTCCGATCGCACCAAAAATCCACATTTCGAAGAACTACGAAAAGTCTATCAGCCGGTTGCTATTCGGCTTATTGATAAAGAAAATATCGAAATTGAAATTAAGAACTATGAATTGACCGGAAATCTGAACAACTATATTTTCAGTTATGAAGTGATTGAAGATGGCAAACCTGCAACCATTGGAATTTTGCCTTCGGCTGATATAAAATCGTTGGAATCAAAAAGGTTTAATTTTAAAAATCAAATTCGTTTTGATTCAGAAAAAGAAGTTTTTATCACGTTTAAATTTACATTGCACCAAAATTCACTTTGGGCTGAAAAGGGTTATGTTGTAGCTTGGGAGCAGTTTAAGATAACTGATAAACGAAATTTGGAAATTGCAATTGATAAAGCTATCAATTCAAAACCTGTAATACAATCGGACAGTGTATTTTTGCAAATTAAAGCCAATAATACTTCGCTGAAAATCAATAAAAAATCAGGTTTATTAGCTGAATACAAAGTGAATGGAAAAGAGTTGATAGCAAGCGAAATGCGTTTCAATTTCTGGCGTGCACTTACCGATAACGACAAAGGCTGGGGTGTTCAAAACAAACTGAAAGTCTGGAAAACAGAAGCACAGAATTACGAAGTGAAAAAGTTTGAATTAAAACCACAGGCAGATAATAAGTTGCAAATCAAAGCTGAAATCCTATTTAAAGGAACTCAAGCTACTGCTTCGTTAAATTACAGCGTATTTGCCGATGGAACTTTGAAAACGGATGTGGAATTTATAATTCCTGAAAATACACCGGCTGTACCGCGTCTGGGATTACAGATGGAAATGGATTCGGCTTACAAACATATAAGTTGGTATGGGCGCGGACCGCACGAAAACTATCAGGATCGCAAAACTTCGGCTGCTTTTGGTATATATAAATCAACTATTGCTCAATGGATTACGCCTTATGTGCGTCCGCAGGAAAATGCAAACCGCACTGAACTTCGCTGGTTGAGGTTAGAAAATAAAGCGGGCAACGGCATTAGTATTATTGCGGATAGCATCAACACGTTTTCGGCAAGTGTCTGGCCTTATACACAGCAAACGCTCGAAAACTCAAAACACGATTTTGAACTTATTAATTACAAAAATACCACCTTAAATATTGATTGCATTCAAATGGGTGTAGGAGGCGACAACTCGTGGGGAATGCCTGTACACGACCCGTACATTATTTATCCGGGGAAATACAGGTTTGGGTTTTACATTTATTTTGCGGAATAAGTTTTAAAAATATGGCAGTTTTATCCTAAAAAAATGTCATTCATAAAAACCTTTTTTTGTGTTTGTTGTTACAATGATAAATTAAATTCAAATTGATAATAAAAAAATAAAAAATTATGGCAGATGATCCGGTAATTTGTACTTGTTTAGACATGTGCAAAAGTGAAATAGTAGAAGGAATTCGAACTCACAAATGTAAAACAGTAGAAGAAGTAGGCGATGCTATTGAAGCAGGTGCTGTGTGTGGTAGTTGTATTGACGACATACAGGAAATTCTGGACGAAGAGAACGCATAACAGCATTTTGAAGCAATGCAAGGAGGGATTTACAAATTGTATTTCCCTTTTTTTATGCCTTTTTGAAGTTAAACGATGATTTACGTACATTCATTTTAGCTGTAAGCTTCACCGTACGGAATGGTATTGTTTCTTCTTCGTTCAATTGCTCCAATAGTAATCTGGCGGCAGTTTCACCTATTTCAAATGTAGGTTGCTCAATGCTTGTTAGCGGGGGGTCAACTAATTGTGCTATTTCAGTTTCCGAGAAACCAACTAAAGCTACATCTTCGGGGCATTTCAGACCTGCTTCTTTCAGTGCTTTCAGCGCACCAAGTGCACAGGGGTCGTTGAAACAAAAAATGGCATCCGGCAAATCGTTTTTGGTAATCAGGTTTTGCATGGCCATGTAGCCTTTTTCGCTCAACACTCCGGCCGTATGAATTATTTTGTCGGACACCTCGCGTTTATGCTTTTTCATAGCATCCACAAATCCGCGTTTACGCTCTTTCGACACCGAAAGATTGATTGGTCCTTCGAAATGATATATTTTTTTGAAACCATTATAAATAAGATGTTCTGTGGCAAAGAAGGCTAATTTATAATCATCGATAATAACCCTCGGAGCGTCAACTTGAGATGAAACACGGTTAAAAAACACAATCGGAATGCCACTATCAATTAATTTTTGGTAATGCTCCGCATTTTCGCCCTCGCGCGTAATGGAAATAAGAACACCTTCGACCATATTCCCCTCAAGCAATTTTAAATTGCGCTCTTCAACCTCCAACGACTCCTGCGACTGTGTAATAAGCAATTGAAAACCAGCCTCGTCGACCACTTTTTGTATTCCGGCAATTACTTTTGGAAAAAATGCGCTTGTAAACTCGGGAACAACCAAACCAATGGTTTTGGAGCGTTTGTTTTGCAATCGTGTGGCAATGGGGTTTGGGCGGTAATTTTGACGTTTGGCTTCTTCAAGCACCAATTTCTTAGTTTCGCAATTCACATCCCAGCGGTCGGCTAATGCACGCGAAACCGTAGCAGTAGAAATATTCAATGCTTTGGCAATGTCTTTTAAAGTTGCGTATTTTTTCATCAGAGCAGGGTGTGATTGATTAACTTTTTGGCAAAAATAATCAAAATGTTCAGTACCACAAATTAAAACATTCATTTTTGTAAAATGGATAAAATTATTTATTCGAAACTGAATGTAATCGTTTACGATGATTTTTTCTGAATTGTAATCGTTTACAATGGAATTTAATACAATAAAAAATACCAACAATGAAATTATAGAATACATTTGCATTGTAAATACGTTGAAAAATCGCAAACATTATGACAATATTAGATTACATTACCATTTTTCTTTTTACCGCAGGAATTTTAGTAGCCGGCATGTCGTTTGCCAAAACAGGCTCCAGTATGAAAAGTTTTTTTGCCGCAGGGGGCGATGTTCCATGGTGGATAAGTGGCTTATCGTTGTTTATGGGATTTTTCTCGGCAGGCACTTTTGTAGTTTGGGGCTCTATTGCTTACAGTTACGGTTGGGTGGCAATTACCATTCAATTAACCATGAGTTTAGCCGGTTTTTTGGTAGGTGCATTTTTAGCGCCACGCTGGAAAAACACCAATGTGCTTACTGCAGCCGAATACATTACGAACCGTCTTGGGCTTAAAGTTCAAAAAGCATACACCTATATTTTCCTTTTTATTTCGCTGTTTACTACGGGTGCATTTTTGTATCCTGTGGCAAAAATTGTAGAAGTAACTACGGGCTTTCCATTGCAATCGAGCATTTTGTTGCTCGGCGCTATATGTATTATTTACGTTACAGTAGGTGGTTTACGAGCGGTAGTCGTTACCGATGTACTTCAATTTGTGATACTTACAGCAGCCGTATTAATTGTAGTTCCACTTTCGTTTCAGAAAACAGGTGGTGTAACCGCATTTTTAGATAAAACGCCAGAAGGTTTCTTTTCCATTTTTGCAGGTGAGTTTACCCCGCTTTTTATTGTGGCTTTTGCTATTTATAATATGTTCTTTCTGGGTGGAAACTGGTCGTACATACAGCGCTATACTACTGTTCGCAATAAAAAAGATGCACGTAAAGTAGGTTTGCTTTTTGGCTCGCTTTATTTAATAGCTCCTATACTTTGGATGTTACCTCCTATGATTTATCGCACTATCAATCCCGAACTTTCGGGCTTAGCTGACGAAGGCGCATACCTGATGATGTGTAAATTAGCACTTCCACAGGGTTTACTCGGACTTATGTTGGGCGGGATGATTTTTGCTACGGCCAGCTCGTTGAATGGTTCGCTTAATATTGCCGCAGGCGTATTTACAAACGATATTTTCAAATTGCTTCGACCCAATACTCCCAACGATAAATTAATGAAAGTGGCGCGCTATTCCACCATTGGTTTTGGTTTGTTGGCTATTGTTGTGGCACTGCTTATTCCACTTATGGGTGGTATTGTGAATGTGGTAATCAGTGTGGCAGCTCTTACAGGCGTTCCATTGTATTTACCAATAATCTGGACATTATTCTCGAAACGTCAGAATGCTACCAGTGTACTTTCGGCTACGCTTATCAGTTTAGCTGTCAATGCATTCTTTAAATTTCTTTCGCCTGCATTGTTTGGTTTTGGATTCGACAGAGCTACCGAAATGTTGGTTGGAGGACTTGTTCCTATTGCATTGATGACCATTTTTGAAATTTATTTTATATCAAAAAACAAACGTGATGCTAAATACGACGAATATAAAGTATGGCGTCAGCAGCGTGAAAATGAGGTAAATGCCGAAATGGCTCTAAACGATGCGAAAGGTAGCGAAGCAAACTCCGACAACAAACAAAGCTACAAAGTGATTGGTATCGGTATAAGCCTTACGGGTATAGCCATTTTTATTATGGGCTTATTGGCAAGTGGTTTTCCGCAAGCTGTGGTGCTCGGCTTAGCTTCGGTTTTGATTGGATTTGGGGGGTGGATATTTGTAAAAACGAGGAAGTAATTTCGTGTTTCGTGTTTCACGTTTCGTGTTTATTAGAGCTGAACAGCAATTGTAAATTTTAAAATTGTAAATCAAAAACGGATGATAATACAAGATTTTACATCAAAGAGAGCGTTAACCAAAATCGAAAAAACATTCGATTTGGTTGTTGTAGGAGGCGGTATGGCCGGTGTTTGTTGTGCTATAACCGCTGCACGACAAGGCATTAAAGTGGCGTTGATTCAGGACAGACCGGTACTAGGAGGTAATGCATCGAGCGAAGTACGACTTTGGGTGCTGGGTGCAACTTCGCACATGGGCAATAACAATCGTTGGAGTCGCGAAGGCGGTGTGATTGATGAGATTTTGGTTGAAAATACCTTCCGCAACAAAGAAGGCAACCCTGTTTTGTTCGACATGGTATTGATCGACAAAGTATTGGCCGAAAAAAATATTGAATTATTTTTGAATACGATTGTATTAGATGTGGAAAAATCGGACGAAAAGGTGATTTCGTCTGTTACAGCATTTAATCCGCAAAACCAAACAGAATTTACCTTTAAAGCTGAACTCTTTGCCGACTGTTCGGGCGATGGAATTGTGTCGTATTTGGCAGGTGCATCATTCCGGATTGGTGCTGAGGATAAAGAAGAACATCTCGAACTTTTTGCTCCTGACAAAGATGAATATGGTGAATTATTAGGACACAGTATATTTTTCTACATGAAAGATACTGGAAAACCCGTAAGCTACGTGGCTCCCGATTTTGCGTTGAAAGATATAGAATCGACCATTCCCAAAGTAATGAAACCCGAGTATTTCAGCACCGGACATCACGGTTGCAAATACTGGTGGTTGGAGTATGGTGGTCGCATTGACACCATTCACGATACCGAAGCCATTAAATACGAATTGTGGAAAGTAGTGTACGGCATTTGGGATTACATTAAAAACTCGGGCAAATATCCCGAAGCTGCCAACTACACCCTCGAATGGGTGGGCGTAATTCCCGGCAAGCGCGAAAGTCGCCGCTTCAAAGGCCATTATATGCTTACGCAACAGGATGTTATCGAACAACGCAATCATTACGATTCGGTAGCTTTTGGCGGTTGGTCAATTGACTTGCATCCTGCCGATGGTGTGTACAGTGCCAAAAATGGCTGTAATCAGTGGCATTCAAAAGGCGTTTATCCTATTCCATACCGCAGTTATGTAAGTTACGATATTGACAATTTATTTATCGGTGGACGTCTGATGAGTGCTTCGCACGTGGCATTTGGTTCAAGTCGTGTAATGTGTACTTCGGCACATGGCGGACAGGCGATAGGAATGGCAGCGGCATTTTGCAAAAAAGACAAAAAAAATCCGGCCGATTTTATTGCTCCTGAAGAAGTAAAAAAAATTCAGCGGGCATTGATCGCCACTGGTCAGTACATTCCGCAGCTCAAACTCAACGAATTTGGTGGTTTGGCTGCCAAATCAGAAATTTCGGCGTCGAGCGAACTGAGATTAGCAGAAATTAAAAAGGGCGACAGCTATTTTCAGTTGAATTATCCGGTGGCAATGCTTTTACCATTAAAAGATAAAGTTCCTCATATTCACTTTATTGCAAAGAGCGAAGAAGATACAACTATTGATATTCAAATTCGTACAAGTATTAAAAGATTCAATTTTACGCCCGATGCCATTTTGTTTCAGAAAACATACAATGTAGCCAAAGGCGAACAAACGATTGAAATTGAATTTGATGAGTTGGGTATCGAAAAAGGCTATTATTTTGTATGTATTATGAAAAATGCGGCGGTGCAAATTGCCGAAAGCAATGAGCTTATTACCGGAGTAATGTCTGTTTTCAACTATCAGAATCCGGCAGTTTCGAATTATGGAAAACAAACCCCACCCGAAGGTATTGGTGTAGATACTTTTGAACTTTGGTGCCCTATTCGCCGACCTAAAGGCAAAAACTTAGCCATGACATTTAGTCCTGCATTGGAATCGTTCTCTGTGAGCAATTTACGATCCGAATTATTCCGTCCGGTAGTTGAGAGCAATGCTTGGGTAGCCGATATGAGTGATACAAATCCAACCATCACATTGCAATGGGAAAATGCACAATGGATAAAAGAAATCACCTTGTTTTTTGATACCGACTCCGACCATGCCATGGAAAACGTACAAATGGGACATCATGACTCAGCTATGCCATTTTGCGTGAAGGAGTATGAAATACTCGATGATGCTGAAAATGTGATTTATAGCACTGGGGCAAATCATCAAACGGTGAATAGTATAGTATTGAAAGATACCATTAAAACAAAAATGTTGACAATCCGATTGAAGCATCCTTCGGAATTAGTGCCTGCGGCCGTGTATGGCATAATTGTAAATTAAGTTAATAATCACAATCTAAAAATAGATTTTAAATCCATCACGAATGAAAAAAATCATAATTTTAATTTTTCTATTGCTACCAACAGTAATTATGTTGGCACAGGAAAAAATTATAAAAGGTGTGGTAACCGACGAAACCGGCGTGCCAGCTCCAGGTGTGAGTATATTGGTAAAAGGAACAACTGTAGGTACTGCAACCAATATGAACGGAGAATATTCGCTCAAGATTCCTGCGAGTACTGCCATTATCACATTTTCGTATATCGGTTATACTACCTCCGAAGTAAAATACAATGGAAATGCTGTTATTAATATAAAATTAAATCCCAACACAATTAGTTTAAAGGAAACAGTAGTTGTAGGTTATGGTACTCAAAAGAAAGCTACCATGACGGGATCGGTTGTGTCGGTAAGTTCAAAAGATTTATTAAAAACTCCGTCGGCAAACATGGCTACAGCACTTATTGGGCGTACTCCTGGTTTAACTACCTATCAAAAAAGTGGTCAGCCCGGTGCAGATGGAATTACACTTCGTATACGTGGTATCGAAACAACCAACAATGCAGAGCCACTTATATTGGTAGATGGCGTGGAACGCGACTTTACACAGCTCGACCCAAACGAAATTGAAAGCATTTCGGTATTGAAAGATGCAGCATCAACAGCTGTATTTGGTATACGTGGCGCCAATGGTGTAATGATTATTACTACCAAAAAAGGGGAAGAAGGCCCTGCCCGAGTAAGTGTTTCGTCGAACGTGGCTATACAACAGCCCACGCGTATGCCTGCACTTATCGATGCCGAAGGCTTTATGCGCATGTACAATGAGGCATTGATTAATGACACCAAAACGGCTACACCATTTTTCAGCGAATCCACAATTCAGAAGTTTTTAAACCCGAATAAAACTGCCTTAGAAGCCGTAGAATACCCGAATGTAGATTGGATGAAAATGGCTTTAAAACCTTATGCACTTCAGCAACAACATAACATTACCATTAGTGGTGGTTCAAAAAATACAAAATATTATACGTCGGTAGGTTATTTCACACAAGAAGGTTTAACAAAAGACTTTGGCGAACAAGTGAGCGACAGGCAGTTGGATAACGAATATGCCTACGACCGTTTTAACCTACGTTCGAATATTGATGTAGATGTAACTCCAACTACAAAAATTGGAGTGATGATTAGCGGTATTATTTCAAAAATAAATCAACCAAATGACATTTGGTCAACATTGCTTTCGACTACACCTATTTCAGGACCAACAATTTACAATGGTAGAGTAATTCATGCAGGAGCAAGTTCAGTTCCAATTTCAAGTCCACTTACAAATATGATCGGAAACTCGAATACCGAGAAAAACCAGAACACGATAGCTCTTACTTTAAAATTCGACCAGAAACTTGATTTTTTAACCAAAGGTCTTTCACTTAGAGGATTGGCATCGTACGACAGTTATTATCTACACAATGTAACACGTGGTCAGGGTATTGTATCGTACTCAATTGTATATTTGCCCGACGAAAATGGAAATACCTCGATGCAATTTAAACCATCGGGCGAAAAATTTCTTGTAGTATCGTCGGATAGTTGGGGGCGTAACCGAAAAATGCATGGCGAAATGGCATTGGAATACAAACGATCTTTCAAGAAACACAATGTGGGTGGTTTGGTTTTGGGTACTGCCGACAAAAAATGGTATACAACTACTTCATCGCAGGATAAATATTACTCCATCCCCATGTCGTACCTTGGTTTAGTAGGTCGTTTTACGTACGATTTTAGTTCAAAATACTTATTCGAAGTTAATATGGGCTATAATGGTTCCGAAAACTTCCCCGACAATAAACGATATAATCTTTTTCCGGCAGTGTCGCTGGGTTGGAATGTAGCTGAAGAGAAGTTTGTAAAAGACATTATCAGCGATGATATTTTAGGTAAATTTAAAATTCGAGGTTCGTATGGTGTAGTTGGTAATGATGTTTCGTATGGTTACAACCAAGCAGGAACTTATGTTCAATATCGGTTTCTGTACCTGCCTACACCCTATTATTCGGGTGGAGGAGCTGTAATGGGCGATGTAAGTTCGCCAACAAATCAGGCCGGTTATATTGGTGGTGCTTTTGGTAATACCAATGTTACCTGGGAAACAGCTGTAAAACAAAATATCGGTTTTGAACTTTCGATGTTCAAAGATCAACTTTCGATGAACCTTGACCTTTTTAAAAGTGACAGGAAAAACATTTTGAAACAACAAAACACAGTTCCGGCTCACACAGCCATACCTCCGGATGTATTTAATTTAGGTGTAACATCCAATCATGGTTTCGAACTCGATGGTCGCTGGCGTCAGGAAATTGGTAAATTCAGCTACAATGTGGGAGGGAACTTCTCGTTTGCCCGTAACAAATGGATTGAAATGGACGAAGTTCGCGATATGAACAACCCTAACAACTGGAGAACCGGTCGCCGAATTGGAGAAAATTTCGGATATGTATCTGATGGATTTTTTAATAATCAAGACGAAATTACAAAAGGTCCGGTTTTGGGAACTCCAGGCATAGGCGAAACGCGCTATGTAGATGTAAATGGCGATGGTGTGATTACAACAAAAGACATGGTTCCGATTGGCAATCCGGAGTTTCCTGAAATAAATTATGGTTTCAATACCGGAATTTCGTACAAAGGCTTTGATGTATCTATTTTGTTTCAGGGTGCAGCAAATACGTCGAAAATTATGGGAGGTAAGTTCCAAAAGCCTTTTGATGTAAACGGAGGTATTTTAGGTTTTACAGTTGCCGAACGTTGGACACCCGAAACAGCTGAAACAGCACAACGCCCTCGTCTGACATTGAATTACGCCAATCCTACAAGCTATTTACCATCAACTACCTGGCTGCGCGATGGTTCATATTTACGACTTCGAAATGTTGAGTTTTCGTACCGTTTCGAACGAAAAATGCTTAAAAAAATGCTTGGCATTGATGGTTTGCGGATTTATGTAAATGGTCAAAATCTTGTTACATGGGATAAACTGAAATTTCTCGATCCCGAAGGTGATACAAACGACAGTTGGAAATACCCGCAGTTGAAAGTGTACAATATGGGTTTAAAAGTTGATTTCTAAAAAAAATACTACTGAAAATGAAAAAACTATTTTTTATAATACTATTAGCAGTGGCTTTATTCTCCAACTCGTGCAACGATTTCATGGAGTTTCCACCAGCAGTTTCATTCAACATTGACTCTGTATTTTCGAAATATACCAATGCTATGCGCATGGTAAATGACATGTACAATTATCCAATTCCTTTGAATTTCGATACCCGCACATTTGGCTCTAATGGCACACGTATGGGTGGTGGTTCATTTGCAAGTGCATTGACCGACGAAGGTCAGCCTTTCGACGTACAGCAAGGTTATCAGGTACAGCGCTACTACAATGGCAATGTGGAACCAAGCACCTGTGCATCGTGGTATAGTTCGTATAAAGGCGAAGATGATTACGAACAAAAATGGATAACTATCCGTAAAGCTTATGTTATTATAGATAATATTGATAAAGTACCCGATGGCACTTTTCCAACAAATCAAGGCATATCGGCCGCCAATCAGAAACTACGAATTAAGGCAGAAGCTAAATTGATGATAGCATTGGTTTATTTCGAAATGTTGAAACGTTATGGTGGAGTTCCAATTATTACAAAGGCCTATGCAGTAACCGACTCCAAAGAAACCATGCAAGCAAAGCGCGCTACATTTAAAGAAACGTACGACTTTATAAATGGTTTACTAAATGATGTAATGACCAATTATGTCGACATTCTACCTGCCAGAACTACTGTTGCTACTGAGTTTGGTCGTTTCCCGATGGCGTTTGCTTATGCGTTAAAAGCACGCATGGAGTTGTATGCTGCCAGTCCGCTTTTTAACACCGATCACCCATATTCGTCGGCTTTGGGCGAAAACTCCAACCTCATTTGCTTTATGAATTACGACAAAGAGCGTTGGAAAAAAGCAGCTGATGCTGCAACTGCTGCCATTGATTATTGTTTGGCAAACGGCTATGCGGTAGTTGATGATGCTACGCAACGTGACAATGCCAATAATTACACGGTGGCTAATATAAATTATCCGTACAAAGGTAATACTGAAGTTATTTGGGGTGTTGCTCAGTTAGCCAGTGGCAATTGGGCTTTTTATAACCAAATCCGCTCTTTATCAACTTATGGAACTTACGGTTATGCTACCAATCTTGTTCCACTCAATCAAGTAGAACGTTACGAGTTAAAATCGAATGTGTCGGGACAATATAAATCGTGGGACAATATTCAATCGTATAATATTAATGCCATACCCAACGGCACTTCGGCTATCGACGGTGGAAAATTAGTTGCAGCAGTTGCCCGTAAGCCTTATGAAGGACTCGATCCACGTTTTTATGCTTCGATAGCTTACAATGGGCTAATAGATTACGGTACCGAACCGTACATTGACATGGCCGATGCATGGATTGATGGCAAAGGAAAACCCGATTCGGTATTTACTAACTTATGCGGCGGACAAGGAACACGCAAAAGTCGTGTGTCGGTTTTGCATTATGTACGAAAATTCAACCGTGGTTGGGAGCTGCGCGAAAACTCTATGGTGCCACTCAATATTTATATGCGAATGGCTGAATTGTATCTGATTCGTGCCGAGGCTCTTAACGAATATGCAGGTCCATCGGCTCAGGTAGAGGCTGATTTGAATTTTATCAGAACACGTTCGGGGATGCCCAATGTACAGACAGGTACTAATCAGGAACAGATGCGCGAAATTATTGCACACGAACGAAATATTGAATTTTATTACGAAGATCAACGTTGGTTCGATTTGCGCCGCACATTACAATCGGAGAAAAAAATACCTGTAAATATTTATAAAATTGCTATCAAAAAATGGTATCGCGAACCAACTAACAACTGGCCTTACAAAATTACCTACGAAAAGCAACTTTACAGCACCCGTGTTTGGTACAACAAATGGTATATGAATCCTTTTCCTTCGCAGGAGGTGGATAAAGGGTATGGATTAATTCAAAACCCGGGTTGGTGATAAGTATTTGAACTCAAGAACATTAAATCACATAAAAAATTATGATAGAATTCAATAAAATGGTGCTTTTGAAAAAAATTGGCTTTGGTTTGTTTTTTTCAATATGTATAACAGGAAATATTCTGGCACAAACTATAACTGTAAAAGGGGTAGTCGAAAATGAGTCAGGAATGGTTATTGGCAATGCAATTGTAAAATCAGCAACAAGTACCGACACATGCGATATAAGGGGAAGATTCAAAATAAATGTTGAACGTGGCGCTATTCTAACTGTTTCGAAAGAATCATACATGAGTCGTCAGGTTATTGCTCAATCGGCATTAACAGTAGTGTTGCGCGAAAACTCCGGCGAGGAAAAAGTAGATTTGCTTTTTGGTTCGCAGACATCGAAAGAACTTACAACATCGGTTTCGACACTTAGCAGCAAATCGTTAAAAAACAACACTGTATTGGCTTTTGGAAATGCGCTATATGGTCGAATTCCAGGCTTAAATGTAAAGCAAGCCGATGGTGAACCCGGCGACGATTATCCTTCGCTGCTCATACGAGGAAAACACACTTTTACAGGTTCAAATTCACCTTTGGTTTTGGTCGATGGCTTTGAACGCGAGTACAATACCCTATCGACCGAGGAGGTCGAAAGCGTTTCGGTATTAAAAGATGCTGGCGCTACTGCGCTCTATGGTATGGATGCTGCCAATGGCATTTTATTGCTCACCACCAAACGAGGAATTGCCGGAAAATCTACCATTGGGTTTAAAGTGGAAACAGGTGTAAAATCGCCTACACGCATTCCGGAGTTTTATGGTTCATACGATTATGCCCGCTTCTACAATATGGCTCAGCTCAACGATGGCAAAACAGAAAGTCAACTTCTTTACAACGCTACTAAGCTCGAAGGCTATCGCCTTAATAGCGACCCAATGCTTTATCCAAATGTAAACTGGATTTCGGAGTCGATACGTCAATACGCTCCTTCTAAAAAATATTTTCTTGATTTCAGAGGGGGAAATGATGTGGCTCGCTATTATGTAAATGTTGGACTCGAAAATGCCGAAGGAATTTTCAAAAACACGGATAGAGGTTCGTACAACACAAACCGTAACCTCGACCGCATGAATTTTCGCTCCAATATTGATGTAAAAGTTACAAAAGACCTTTCAATTCGGCTTGATTTAGCCGGTCGCCTCGAAGATGTAAACGAACCTACGTCAAGCAGTTCTGCCATTTTCAATAATCTATACAATTTTCATCCCAATGTAGCGCCAATTTTTGTAGCGCCAGGTGTTTATGGAGGTTCCAATTCGTATCGAAACAATCCGGTAGCATATTTAAATGAGCAGGGGTACAAAAAAACGCACCGACGTTATTTTCAGTCGAATATTGTGGCTAATTATGACCTTTCTAAATTTGTAAAAGGGCTTGAAATAGGCATGCGTGCCACATTCGACAACTATTATTCGGTTACTGATGGTTATTCAAAAACCTTTGCTGTTGCCGAAATCAGAGATAAAGTTTATCCTATCAACTCCCTCACTTTTTATGGTGTAAATGGCAATATGACTGCCTCGGGCCCAACAAACGAAAGTGAATATCGACGCAATAATCTTGAATTTTACACAAGTTACCAACGCAAATTCGGAAAACATTCGGTTTCGGCATTGGCAATGTATCGTCAGAGCGAATATATAACCGGGCCGGAATTTCCGGTGCGCCGCATGGGTGTTTCAGGAAAAATAAGTTATGGTTACAATTCAAAGTATTTTGTTGATGTGGCCGCAAACTACGGAGCATCCGAAAACTTTATCAAAGGAAGTCGCTTTGGGCTATTTCCAGCCGTATCAGGTGCTTGGGTCGTATCATCCGAATCGTTTATGCAGGACATTACTCCTATCAGCTATCTGAAACTACGTGCATCAACCGGCTTGGTTGGAAACCAGAATATCGGTGGTACACGCTTTGGATACCGCAATTTATATACATCGGGCGGTGTGGAACAAACAGCCGGAAACCCTTACCTCACTTGGGAAAAGGCTTACAAAACAGATTTAGGTATAGACATTACCTTATTTAAAAACACCCGAATAATGGTAACTTATTTCAATGAGTTTCGGGATGATATTCTAAATTCGGGCGATGTATTAATCCCTTCGTATTTCGGGAATGCATTTGGCTATACTAACTATGGTCAGGTTCGTTCTAACGGCTTCGAAACGGCTATTGAACACAATCAGCAATTTAAAAACTGGGGGTATTATGTTGGCGCTAACGTAACTTATGTAAAAAACAAAATTACCCGTATGCGCGAATTAACCAGAGTTGACACCTATATGTATCGTCAGGGTCAGCCAATTGGTCAGCGTTACGGACTTATTGCGACGGGGTTGTTTCAAACTCAGGACGAAATTGATAATGCACCAACTCAATCGTGGGGAAAAGTGATACCGGGTAGCGTTCGTTACAAAGATTTGAACAACGATCGCGTGGTAAATTCGAACGATTTTATGCCAATAGGTAAAGATGCTACTGTTCCCGATTACGATTTAGGTTTAAATGTTGGATTCAATGCTTACGGTTTTTATGTTGATGCCAATTTTCAGGCAGCCATTGGTCGCGAAGTAAACCTGCGTTCCGATACCGAAGGGGCACAGTATTGCGTAGCACCACTTTATGGCGATAAAAATGTATCGACATTTGTAAAAAATCCCTGGACGCCCGAAACCGCAGCAACTGCTGATTATCCTTCGCTTTCTATCGAAAATGCGGCAAACAACTTTCAAACGTCCACTTACTGGCTGCGCAATGGTGATTTTCTTCGACTTCGCACACTCGAAATCGGTTACAATTTACCCAAAACGCTTATCAGCAAAATGCTGTTAACCTCAGCCAATATTTATGTTCGTGGAACGAATGTATTTACACTCGATCACATTAAATATTTCGACCCTGAAGTAATGGAAGGCTACCCTGTAATGAAGTCCTATAATGTTGGTATTAATCTTAAGTTTTAAAAATAGAAAATTATGAAATTGAGAAATATTGCAATTTTAACTTGCTTATTCACATTAACACTAAGTTCATGTAGCGATTTTCTGGATCCTTATGAATATGGGTTAATCGACGAAAATAAAGCTTTTACACTTACCAGTACGCTCGATGGTATGGCAAATTCGGCTTACAGCTACGTACCGGCGGGATTTAACCGTATTGGAAATTCGTATCTCACGGCTGCATCCGACGAGTCGGAAGAGGTAAACGATATGGAAAGCGTTCAGAGTTTAAATACCGGATCGTGGAACAAATACAGCAACCCCGATGATGTATGGAGTAATTGCTATAAAGGAATACGTATTGCCAGCGATTATTTGCAAGGCACCGATACACTTTCGTGGTGGGAAATTCGCTATTCGAACCCGGCTCAATACACTATTTGGTCCGATAATCTTTGTCGCAACCGTGGCGAAATGCATTTCTTGCGCGGGTTGTATTATTTCGAACTTTTTAAAAGATATGGCGATGTGCCATTGCTCAAAGAAAAATTAGATTTAGCAACTGTCAATAGGTCGAAATACGGACGTGCTCCTGTGGAATCTATTGTAGAATTTATTGTGAACGAAATAGATATATGTGCCGGCAAAGGAAAATATGCTTTGACTAAGGCGCAAAAAGACACCTTATTGAAATATAACAAAAACGCATTACCAAGTCCATATCGCGATACTGTTGCAATTTACTACGCAAACCCGGGCACATGGGCTGCCCGTCAGGGACGTGCCACCTTAGGTTCAGCATTGGCACTCAAAGCAAAAGTACTTATTTATGCTGCCAGTCCGCAATTTAACCCAACAGGCAATGTTGAAAAATGGAAACGTGCCGCCGAAGCTTGTAAAGATGTTATTGACCTTACTACAAAATATCCTGCGTATTACAGTTTGAGCACATCGTATGCCGGTATTTTTTCGGCTACGGCATGGAATAACGAGTTTTTGTATGCCAAAGGGAGCACAACCAACACCTTCGAAATTGCCAATTTCCCTATTTCAATTTCAAAAGGTTCAACAGGAACTTGCCCAACTGCCGAAATGGTGGATGCATACGAGAACAAAGATGGTACGCCATTTTCGTGGACAGCATTTCAAACTGCTTTTAATACAGCAAAAGCCCAGAATAAAGCTTTGCCATCGCCTTATGACAATCGCGATTACCGTTTGAAAATGACTATTCTCACCAATATGGATAAATTTAATGCCGTAACGCCCATCGAATGTTACGAAGGTGGCGCAGCAGGTTTACCCAAATACAAAGCCACAAAAACGGGTTATTATTTAAAAAAATTCACCAATCAGGCTTTAGATTTAACCTTAGGGCAAACAAGTATGCATTATTGGCCGTATATGCGCCTTGGCGATTTTTATTTATTTTATGCCGAAGCTATGAACGAAGCTTATGGCGCCGACGTAAAACCGACAGGCTATACCCTATCGGCACTCGATGCACTCAATAGAGTACGCCGAACTGGACGAAACGATGTAAAAATGCCGCTTATTACTGCCGGCAAATCGCAGGATGCTTTCAGAGCTATTGTAAAACACGAACGTAGAGTTGAAATGGCATTTGAAGATTCGCGCTATTGGGATTTAAGACGTTGGAAAGAGTCGGAAAACTACCTGAATTCTGACATTCACGGCGTTAGAATAATAAAAGCTGCTGGAAGTACAACAAACGATTTTACGTACGAGCCAGTTGTAGTTGAGAAAAGAGTATTCGATGCTTCGAAAATGTATTTTTACCCTATACCACAAACCGAAATTGACAAAGCGGCTGGTGTGTTAATTCAAAATCCAAATTGGGACTAAATTCACAGTTTTAAAAATATGAATATGAGACATTTAAATAAATTTGCATTACTTGCATTTGCAGTTAGTTTGTTCTTTTCGTGCAACGACAAACCCGACACTGAGTTTGGTAATTCACGTATCTATTTTTCGAATACAAGTGCTGTATTAAGCCTGATAGATTCGGCTACAGTTACCGATTTGGCTCTACGTGCCGACACTACAATGAATTTTGTAGGGCTTTACCGCAGCGGCATAGTCGACAATTACGAAAAAATAACCATTCGGGTTGAAATTGACAGCGCATATTTGGCTAATCAAATAGCTGCTGCTCAAACAGCTACCGTTTCCGAAATGACTGATATTATGATACGTTATAAGCATGCAAATGCGTTAGGCGTATATTATTGTACAGTACCTGCAACCGTTATCATACCTCAGGGCGAGCGCAAAGCAACTGCTCCGGTAGTGCTTCGCAAATCGCTTATTGCGCTGTATAATAATGCTGTTTTTAATTATTCAAAAGCGGATTTTGCAAATACAGATATTGTAAAAAATCGGATGTTGGTCATTCCACTCAAAATAACCAGTGTTAATCCCGAATTCCCGATTCTTGAAACGCAACAACGGTGTTTTATTGAAATTACCAAACAAATTACAATTGTAAATTAACAAGCAAAGGTTGAATTGCTTTGTAATATTCGCTTTTTTGTTTTTCCTGAGTAAATTTCGTAAACGATTACATAGCTTTTTGCCTGTTTCGTAAACGTTTACGGTAATTTTTATTTCAAAAACGTTGCATTTAGAATAACATTAGTTTATTTTTGGTTTGCAATTAGATGTAGACTTCGAATTATTTTTTTAATTAACATTATAAATTATCGTACAATGAAAAAACTATTTTTACTCCTTATTTTCGTAGCCGGACTTTTTACCGCTACTAATGCACAAAATGCTCTCAAAGATTGGGATTTTGAAAAAGAAGAGCTTGTAAGCAGCTTGACAAAATATGTGAACGTAGACCAACCAGGTTGGTTTGTAAGTTATTTGCCTGAAAATTTAAAAGTGTTGAACGATAAAACACCGGCTATATTGGACGATAGCATTAAATATGATGACACCAAATTCAATAAAGACTCTGTATTAATTCCTAACACCAGTTACAGAGGTCCAATTACACGCATGGTTGAAGGTGGAAATCATTTTGTTCACGTTGATCCAATTTCGGCTCCAGCCACTTCGGGTTTCGATTTAATGATGTGGCAGGAAGTGTTTGATTTAAATCCGGGTGCCTACGAACTTCGTTTCAAAGTGCGTTCGATGATAACTTCATTCCAATCAAATGTTATTGCTCCAGCTTATCCGGGTGTACACATTAACATTAAAGATGTTACGGGCACTTTTGTGAATCTGACTGATGTTGTACCATCGTTTCCGGCCTCTGAAACCTGGCGGACGCATCGCGTAAACTTTACTGTAAAAGCTACTTCGGCATCAACGCGTGTTTCATTTTGGTTCGACCGTTTTGTAGCTGTTGACATCGACGATGTAGAATTAATTGAATTACCCAATGTTATACCTACTTTCAAAAATGTGGCAACAAAAACTTTGCAAAATGAAGGTTTAGCCGACTTTGAACTTGGTAATTATCCATCTACAATGGACTTGAAACCATTCCCGGGCACTACCAATCCAGCTACGAATGTATTTACATCAGCAGGTCAAATTACCGGTATTGCTGCTTTCCCATCGGCTACTGTTGTAGCTTCGTATGGTGCAAATACGGTAGCTTCGAGAGTAAGTGGAGTGCCTGTTGACCCTTATGTGGCCGATACCGTGTTTTGGTCGCCATTTATTATGCATGGTGCCGATCCTATTCAGGGAGCTGTTGCATATAGGGGCGAAGTTCGTGGTTTGACACTCGATTCGATTAATGCTTACAGAGCGTCATTAAGTACTCCATGTTTCGATGCACAAGGTTCGAATGGTGTAGCACGTAAAGTAAAACTTATATTTTGGGCACGTACCGAAGGAAAAGACATGTTGCTACGTGTGGACAATATCTCGGGTTCGGGAACAAGCACAGCTGCTCGCAAAGTTCAAAATGTATTAATCTCGGGTACCGAATACAAAGAATATGTAGTAAATGATACTATGCCAGCAGTATTGCCAAATCAAAGTATGAATTCGCAAAACATCAGACCTACGCCTCGTTACCGTTTGAATTTGCGCACAGCACATTCGGTTGTTCATTTGGATTATATGCGTTTGGAAAGTTGGGATGGTGTAACTCCCGGCAGCCCTAATACTCCTGACCCAACAGCTGTAAAAAACACCAAAGCTGATTTTGGTAAAATTGCAGTTTCGGGTGGCAATGTAATTGTAGCTGCTAATGAGCCTGTTTTGGTAAATATATACGATTTAAGTGGCTCGCTTGTTAAACAACAACAATTGAATGGTTCACGCCTTGTAAATACTCAAAATCTGAAAGGTATTTTCATTGTAAAAGCAGTAGGCACATCAGGTCAAATGATACAGAAAGTGATTTTGTAAGCACACATAAATTATCTATTCTCAAAAGGCATCTTGCATTGGTATTTGTTTACTACGTAAGATGCCTTTTTTCAATACTTTTCAATCAAAAAATGAAGTCACTTCTCAATAGCCTTATTTTGCTTTTTATTTTTCAAAGTTTGAATGCCGGACATTACACTACGGGCGAACAACGCATTTCGCTCAACGGTTTTTGGCAATTCAGAACCGACCCCCAACAAAATGGAGAAGCTCAGCAATGGTTTTCATCCAGTTACGACGATAAAACCTGGAATAAAACCGAAGTGTCCGGAAGTTGGGAAAGCGAAAACGAAACTACCAACTACATTGGCAAAGCCTGGTATCGAACCTCTTTTGATGCTCCTGTAAACAATGGGAAACGGGTTTATATTGAGTTTGAAGCCGTAAGCATGAGTTATCGGGTTTTTCTAAACAACAAACTGATTGCAAAAGAGTTGGTTGGAAATTATTGTGAAAAACTGGATATTACCAATTTACTTGAGGCGAAAAATACATTGGCCGTAGAGGTTGACAATGCCCTGAGTTGGGGTGCATACATTAACTGGGGTGGCATTCGTCGTTCGGTAACATTGAACATCATTGAACCTGTTCATATAGTTCGTCAGGAAGTGGTGGCAACGCCCGATTTAAATGCCGGAACTTCGAAAGTAAGTGTTAAAGTTTTTATCAGAAATGATTCGGAAAAAGAGCAGATTGTTAGTTGTCAGCCAACTATTTTATTTGATGGAAAAAAAATAACGACAAGCAAAGCCACTACATTAAAAGTAGCTTCGGGAAAGGAAATTTCCACTCTTTTTACTTTTAATCTTTCCAAAAAAAAAACCAAACTCTGGCATTTCGATTTCCCCAATCTGTACACTTCCGAAGTAAGTTTATCGGCTGATACAAAAATACTTTCCACCCTGACCGACCGATTTGGCATTCGCAAACTAACCACCTCAGGCCGAAAACTATTGCTTAATGGCGAAGTAGTACGCTTTACCGGATACAATTGGGTGGCAGATGACCGCCTGACTGCCAACACATTACCTGTTTGGCGTTACAAACAAGATATCGACCAAATGAAGGAATTGGGTTGTAATTTTACGCGTCTTTCGCATCGTCCATTGCCCGAAGAAGTGATGGATTATTTAGATGAAAAAGGAATTATGGTGATTTCTGAGTTTAACAACTGGTCGCATTTTATGAATGCTGAAAGCCCTGAGCCGCGAGAATTTGCCCGCAAGCTTATTCAGCAACAGTACAATCATGCTTCGGTTATTGGCTGGAGTGTGGGCAACGAAATGGGCGACAAAAATACCCAACCGCAAGTAAATGAATATGTTGAATCGATTATTAAACATATAAAACAAAATTTAGATTCAACCCGATTAGTAACTTACGTATCGAATACGGCAGATTATCAGGCAGATGATGCTGCTAAATATGGCGATATGATTTGGATAAATAAGTATTGGAACTACGAAAAAGGAATAGATAAACTGGCTGAAACCTATCCTGACAAAGCGATATTTATGACTGAGTATGGCGGATATGGTGTTGAACAGGGAAATCTGATTTACGATACACCTAACAATACAAAATATAAAAACTTTGTGGTGGCTGGTTTTGATGCAAAGGAATATCTGAGCGGCTATTCGGTTTGGACATACAACGATTATCGCAGTCGTTATCAATCGCCCAACCCAAGCACAGCCACACCTGTACACCAAAACCGTCAGTGGGGCGTGGTGGATAATTATCGCAACAAAAAGCGTTGCTACGAGCAAATGAAGGATTTTTATGCGCCTGTAAGAGCAATGGATGTAAAAAACACCGAAAACGGATCACAGGTCACAACTTCAATAAGCATTCAGCCTCGCGGAATAATCGACATTCCGGCATTTACGCTGACAGGTTATAAATTAATATGGGAAATAAAAGCTAAAGATGGCAGCACCAATCAGGGTTCGTTTATTAATCTTCCTGCCATTAAACCCGGCGATAAAGTACTTAATTTTAGCACTTCGTGGACTAAAAACGAAAATGCATCACATTTAAAAATCAGTATTTTATCTCCTATGGGTTATAATGTAAAAGATACAACGCTCTATTTGGCTAAACCTGCTGCACCAAAAGTAAAGGCAGTTATTCCTGCTTGTCGTTCGGTACGTGTGGTTTTTGAGAAAAATGAATTTTGCAGCGAATATGCTTTGAAATATACAGTGAAAGGTGAAACCAAAACCACAGCCCGCACCATCGATCATTATATCGATTTGAAATCATTGCCCATTGGTGTTCCGGTTCAAATTTCGGTGGTTGGTGTAAATGGAGCCGGCGAAGGAGAGCCTTCGGCACCTGTTACTGTTGTGCCCGAAAATGGCTATAAAACGCTGCCACCTGTTATTTGGGGATTTGTGCCAACAGCTGATGGATGCAATATTGGTATCGGTTGGGTGTTTTCGGATACTTTTTACAAAGCACGATTCACAACTACTCCCGCTGTTGAATCGAGCTGGAAAACATTGTCGGGAATTACCTTTGGCGCATTTAAAGTAAATGGCTTGGATGCAGGCAAAAAATACTATGTTCAGGTGAATAATGCCACGCAATTTGGTGCAAATCCAAGCGAGTGGAGCGAAACCTTGGAAGTAATTCCCGGAAAACAAACCTTGCGTGGTGAAGCAAAAATAAACGGACTGCTGAAATCGGGCAAAGAAACTATTTTGAGCATTACACCTGCTGAGCATGCGAGTTCGTACACCTTGAGTTACGAACTTGGTGGCAAAAAAATGGAAGAAACTATTAATCGTTCGGAACTCAATTATTATGTATTGAAAAATGCAGGAGCGAAGGATTTAGCTATTAAAGCCAATTAAAAGTTCAGTATCGAAGACATCTATCTTTTTGAATTTTAAAATAATATTCAGTTTAACAACTGACTATACAAACACATATCCGAAAATGAAAAATCAGCTTTTATATATTGTATTATTCTGTATATCAAATTTATATGCCCAGAACACAACAATTAATATTGAGCCAACAACCACCTTGTCAATTAATGGAATTTCGGTGCTCGACAGAAGCAAGTATTTTAATTTCTGTCACTCGGGAGTAAATTTCGAAAGCAGTATTAATAATTCGAAACTAACCAATAAATATATCGGCGATTTGGATATTTCGTTTGGTCGAACCATTGGCATGGTAGCTGGAGCTGTGAAATATACCTCGTACGTAAAAGAAGATACAGCACGTCCCGGGATTTGCGAATATATCTTATTTGCAAGGTGTTGTAAAACCTACAAATGGAGGTGTCCCAAGTGCCTTGTTTATGTCGAAATTTCCGAATAATGTTGGAACTATTGTACACGATGGACACAATGTTTATCCAAATTTCATGAAAAAAGAGGGCGTTTCGGGTTCTGCCGATAGTTTGCCTATCAATAAAGTTGCAGCGGCAGAGCTTGCCGTTTCGCTGCTAAAATACAATTTCACCGACTGGACACGCCCACTAACTTTTGAGCCGATAAACGAGCCGGCCTGGCAATTATTAGCTGCCGATAAAATGCTGCCAAACTTAGCCGATTTGCATTTAAAAACATGGGAAAAAGCCAAAGAAACCAATCTTTCAACCCTGATTGGTGGTCCTTGTCAGGCTACTGCTAACTTTTACGCATCTAATTATCAGCAATTTGTAAAATTTGGTAATTTTATTGATTTAACGCAGGGAAAACTCGATTTTTACTCATTCCACGTGTACGATTTTTACTACTGGAATTCGACTACTAAAACCCTCACGAACACTATTTCAACAGGACTTCCGCTAGAAGGTGTTATGGATGCATTGTCTGCCTGGGGAAAAACCAAATACAACAAAGATTTTAAGTATATTTGTACCGAACACGGTGGTCAGATTTCGGATAAAACGACTGCCGATGCTTATGCTGCGTACAATGTGGGTACAATTCCCGGTTTTTCATTCGACATGCAAAGACGCTCAGTAGCCGATTTTATGTGCGTAAGTAGTGCCATTGCTACAACCATGGTTTTTATGAATCACCCGCAAACGGTGATTAAAGCTGTACCGTTTATTTTGCCCGAATATGCCAATTACGATATTAAATACCATGCTGCCATGTTGATTCGGAATAATTACAACCTGTATGATGCCTGGTACGAAACCGATTTAGTCAATTTTTATAAGTTTTTTAAAAATGTAAAAGGTCGTCGCGTTTTATCTACTTGTGTCAATCCTGATATTCAACAACAAAGCTATTTGGATGGAAATAAACTAATTGTTGTGATGAATAATTTATCCGAGAGTGCCGAGAAATTAACTCTTAACTATCCAACAGGCAATATTGATTCTATCATGATTCGCCGACATGCCAGAGATGCGAATCTGACCTGTTTGTTCTCCGAAAAATTAACAACCGATGCCACCACTTTAGATATAAAACCCAGAGAAGCAGTGGCGGTATTTGTTTATTACAAAGACAATGTGACTGAAAATAAAAAGATAAATGAAGTTCCGTATTATGCACCCGAAATATGTAAGGAATTTGCTACAAGCTCCACATTTACCATAAATGTACCTTCAGTTTCTGACATTGAATATGCATATTTACGCATTGGCGTTGGCCGGATTGCAGGTACTAACCGTAATTTAAAAGTGAATTTTAATGGAATAGACCTTACGGTGCCAATGGAAAAATGTGCAACAAGACTTGAAAATTCAGCAGGTTATGGAAGTACAAAAATTATTCAGGTTGATAAATCGCTTGTTAAAAATACGAATTCCATTGTTTGCTCTTTTGACGATGGAAAAATGGGTGGAATAGGAGCTGTTACGCTTCTGACAGGTGTAAATCAGGAGTTGACAAAGTTAGATCATGTGGAAATTGGAAATGAGTTAGAGTTCAGCATTTCACCAAATCCGGCATCGGAAAATGTGACCATATCCTTTAATTTACCAAAGGAGTCGAACATACAGCTTAAATTGTACGACGCAGCAGGCAAAGAATTTAAAACAATAGCAAAAAGCAGATTAACGGAAGGAAAACATCAGTTTTCAGTCAACACCAAGAGCTTAAGTCCGGGTGTGTGCGTGTGTAAACTCACAACGGATAATACCGTTTATTCAAAAAAAATGATGGTAGTTAACTAGTTTATTATTAGTAAGATAAAAACAGAACATTCATAATTTACAATTACTTATATCAATGAAAATCAGAAAATTAATTTTTGCAGCAACAGTTCTATTAGTAAGTTTGCAAACCTTTGCACAGGATTTTAATGTGGCCGGTTGGATTCAACCAGTGCCCGAAACCGCTAAATTCGGCTTACCCGACTACATGGTTTGGTGTGGCAGTATGGTAAAAGGAAACGATGGAAAGTATTATCTTTTCTACAGTCGCTGGCCACGCAGCAGCGGGCATTATGCCTGGGCAACCGAGAGCGAAGTGGCACTTGCAGTAGCCGAAAAACCGACAGGTCCATACAAACATGTAAAGGTGATTTTACCCAAACGGGATAAATCTTATTGGGATGCCGATGTAACCCATAACCCAACCGTTTATAAGTTTGGTAAAAAATATTACCTGTATTATATGGGCACAAAGGGAACTGAAAAATTCAGTAAAAAAGTAACCATGCAGGATGCCGGCTGGTGGGAATATCGTAATAATCAACGCATTGGTGTGGCAGTGGCATCTTCGCCACTTGGCCCATGGGTTCGCCCGGATAAGCCAACTGTGGATACAACCATGTATAGCTTCGATCATCAAATCACCTCAAATCCGGCTGTTACCAAACGTCACGATGGCAAATACCAAATGGTGTATAAAGGTGTAAGTCAAGGTAAAATGCCATTTGGCGGAAAAGTGCTGCATGGTGTGGCCATTGCCGACAAGCCCGAAGGTCCGTTTAAAAAACTACCTAACCGAATTTTTGTAAAAGATGGTGAGCAGTTTGCCGCCGAAGATCCATTTATCTGGTATCAGCAAGGTAAATATTGGGCTATTGTAAAAGATATGAAAGGAGTTTTTACAAATGCAGGAACAAGTTTGGCTCTGTTTGAGTCGGCCGACGGAATGGACTGGAAACTATCAAAACACGCGCTGGTAAGCACAACGCAAATTCCTTTTGTGAGTGGCAAAAAGCAAGTAATGAAGCTCGAACGTCCACAGCTCTGGCTGGATAAAGGCAAACCAAAAGTGCTGTTTTGCGCGGTTTATGATGGCGACGATAACTACAATGTGGCCATTCCGCTTAAATTTAAAAAGTGAAGTTCTTTGATTTAATTACTAAAAACAACTACAATGAAAGCTATTAAATATCTAATTATTACTGTTTTGAGTTTATTGTTTTTTGCATTTACACCAACAAACACGAATGCAGATAAGCTGAAGATTCTTGAAAATAAAATATTATCTCACTACAAAAATGATCCTAATCCATCAAAACTAGAGGCTGCTCGTTTTCTACTATCCAATATAAGCGAATCTTTTTCAATTGAAGGAGAGCGAACAAAAATATATGCAGATACGGTAAGAAAGTACTATAAAGATGGAAACGAATTACACAAACGGCTTTTAAATTTACGTGATTATCAGGCAGATGAATTAATTATTGACGATATTAGTATATTGACTCCGGAATATCTTATTGATAATATTGATCGTGCATTTAATACATGGGAGAACTGTAGTTGGAAAAATGAAATTTCATTTTTAAATTTCTGTGAATATTTATTACCATATAGAATAGGGAATGAACCAATAGAAAGTTGGAGGAAAGAAATACTAAAAGACTCTGTTCTGAGTTCATATATTCTTGAATTGCATAAATTTTCAGATCAAAAAACAGCAGCCCGATGGTTTACAAAGAAATATGCAAATTATCAAAAAAAATTTGTAGTTCAATGGGGAAATAATGCTGCAAATATACCAGATTTGCCTTTTTCAGCATTAAATCTATTAAGTACGGGTACTTGCGCTAATCTCAATCAAATTACTTTACTTGCTTATAGGGCAGCTGGGTTTCCTACAGCAATAGATTTCTCACCTCATTTTACCAATGGTGGTCACGAGTGGGCAGCGATTGTTACTTCTCAGGGTTCAATCCCATTCACAATATCAGGCAATGATAGTTTAGGTAAATATAAGGCTGATGATACATATCCTTCAAAGGTGTATCGCAGTACATTTTCAATTAATAATCAGAGTCATGTTAAACTTAGAGGAGAATGTGATTTTTTACCTTATGTTTTTAACTCTAGTAAATTATTAGATGTCACAGATTTATATATGCCAACCTGTAATGCAAACATTCCTTTAGTCAATAAAACAACTAAAGATAAATTTGCATATTTAGCTGTATTTAAAAACCTTGAATGGGAACCTGTGGCATGGGGTAACATTGTAAAGGATGTGGCATGTTTTTCAAAAACTGCAATGAATACAGTTTTTATACCAATGCTAATTTCTGAATCGAAAATTGATTATATCCATTATCCGTTTATAATCAGAGCTGATTCAACTATTCATTTTTTAAAACCAACTTTTGAAAATGTTCAAAAGTTGAGTCTTTTTCGAAAATTCCCATTGAGAGATAATATAAAAACATATATAAAGCGAATGATTAATGCTAAATTTCAGGCATCCAACAACGAAGACTTTACAGATGCTGTAACACTTCATACAATTACAGAAAGTCCGGATGTGTATAGAAATGAAATACAGATTAATAACGTTGAGAAGTATCGATATGTCCGTTATCTAAGTTATAAATATGCTAAATGTAATGTTGCGGAGCTGGAGTTCTTTAATAAAAAAGATGGAAAGCCACTCTCAGGTAGAGTAATTGGAACAACGGGATTACAACCGTTGGAAAATGCTTTTGATGGCAATTTATTAACTTATTTTGATGCAGATGTAACAAAAGATCCTCGGTGGGTTGGGTTAGATTTGGGAGCACCGACTCAAATTTCAAAAATAGCGTATACGTCACGCAACGATCAAAATCACATAGTAATTGGCGATGTTTACGAATTGTTTTATTGGGATGGATGTTGGAAAACACTTGGAAAACAAACAGCAAAGGAAAATGTGTTAGTTTATTCAAACATTCCAACAAATGCACTTTTTTTACTAAGAAACAGGAGTAGAGGCAAGGAGGAGCGCATCTTTACTTATGAAAACGAGAAACAAGTATGGCGATAATTTTATAATTGTAAATTTAACCCTGAATTATTTATAGTTTTTATGTTGTTAGAATACCTGTCTTTAGCCTCTGGACTTAACTTTACATTTTTAGCTATTGCTTTGTACCGAAGAAATAAACTAAATTTAAAGTCTACTAATATTCTTATTCAGTTGTTGATATTTATGGCATTGTATACCAACGTTGTTTTTGTCCACTACATAGCAGTTGAGAAAAATGTTGAAAGTGTCCTGACTAATTATTTACCTTTCGATGGAATACTGCTTGCATTGCTCGCACCCTGCCTGTATTATTATATAATGGCAACAATTGGAGTGCCTATTCTCCGTAGTTGGAAAGCGCTAGTTCTTCATAGTTTGGTATTTATTCCTTTTATAGTTTTCAATATCTATTTTGCAACACTGACCTATAATGAGCGAGTAGACTGGTTATTACGAGATTTTCACGAAGGTACACTCGAAAATAACCTACTAAATGCAGTTTTGTATTTGCAAATTATTGTTTATCTTACAATTAGTTATTTTCATGTTAAGCGTAAAATAAATCAATCATACAAAGGTTTGATTCAAAATAAAGGTTCTGATTTAAATTGGTTGAAAAAGTATTTACTTATAAACATAGCCTATACCGCCGTTTCAATTCCATTTTGTTTCTACTTTGCCAACGAACGGGCAAATATTATTATTGGTCAACTAGCTATGAATATTCAGTTTGTATATTTGTTTTTCAAAATAACATCCAATAACACGATAGTTGAAACTCAAAACATAGCCCCGAAAAAATCCACCAATAAAAAGCTGAATCAGGGAAATGTTGACACACAGTTTCAAAACCTAAATGCTTACATAATCGAATTTAAACCCTATTTAAATGAATCGTGTAGTATTCAAACTCTTTCGGAGCAAACAGGTATACCACAATATCAACTTACAAGTTTAATTAACTGCGAATTTGGTCAAACTTTTCCCGATTATATCAATCAGTTGAGAATACAGACTGCCCATGAGTTGTTACTGGTTGACAGTACAAATTCACTTACCATCGAATCAATAGCCCATGCATGTGGTTTTGGCTCAAAAAGTGCATTTAACAGAGCATTTAAAAAGTTTAGTCAAAATCTCACTCCCACCGAATTTGTAGTAAAGCATAAAAAATAAGCGATTTTGTTTGAAAACTTTGTAGCGTTTCAATAAAACGCTACAAAAATGCAAAAAAACAAAATTATATTTGCCGTCGATATTTCAATATTTAACCTTTTTAATTCCTATTTTATGCCAATCAATTATGTAGTAACGCCTCGCGTTAATCCCAAAGATTTATCGGCTCCGCGTAAGTATTACGCTATTGCCAAAAGTACCGGCGAAGAAACCGTTCGTCAGTTAGCCACTGAAATCAGTAAACGAACCAACCTTAGCAGCGCCGAAGTATTTGCAGCCATCGAAGCTTTTATCGACCTTGTGCCTGAACGTCTTGCCGAAGGTAAAATTGTTCGGTTGGGCGAATTTGGCAGTTTCAACGTTAGCCTCAGCAGCGAGGGAGTGGAGAAAGCCGAAGTCTTTACCGCAGCCAATATTAAAAGTAACAGTCTGAACTTCCGCCCCGGTAAATTAGTGCAAAACGTATTAGACGGTGCCGAATACAAGAAAGCTTCAGAGTAACCACAAAAACGTTCAGTATCTTTTACTCAAAAGATACTGAACGTTTAACCAAACGATACGTATCATTTTATGAAGTGATACGTATTGTTTAAATTACGATGTCTTGAAAATTATGAAATACTTTGGAAGATAAGCATCAAAATTTATGCAGTTACTTAAATTTAGCCTTTTAACAAAAATCAAAGAATCAGAATCCCTATTTATAGGAATACTGGTTTTTCTATATTCACTTCTGCCTTTTAGTATTAGCAACCACTTTGTTTTTCCAAATCAAATTCAGGTGGTAGTAATGTTGTCGTATTTTGCAGTTTTTATTTCATTCTATTTGCTTTACAAGTTGATTTTCCGACTTCAAATCAATGAAACACAATTAAGTAAAATAGATATTTTTGTATTCATGTTTGCTTTATATTTTTTGATTCGCAATCTGTTTTGCTATCAGGATATTGAAATTGAATCCGTATTTCAAAGTTTTTCGGTATTTGTATTATATCTTATTTTTAGAAACATTGGAAATACTGCTGTGTTTTATATATTGCTTGTATTTCCTTTTGTTGGTATTGCTCAGATATTTTACGGAATTAAAAATCAGGCCAATAACTTTGCTCCCGGTTACGATCTCTCGGATATTATTGGGATATTTAATAACTCAGGTATTTTTGGTGGTTTTATTTCCATTGTGTTTGTTATTACATTCGGATTATTTTTCTATAAACCCCATGCGGCTGTTATTAAGTATGTTAGATTGTTGACTGTATTAAAACTGTTTTCTGGTTTAGTTCTGTTTTTATTTCTCGTTCAACTAATAAGCACTAATTCCAGGGCTTCATGGTTGGCTGCCATAGTTGGAGTTTCATTTTTTATTTGTTCATACTATGGACTGTTTCGTAGTATGTCAGAATTGACAATTATTAGAAAATGGATTTTTATTGCAATTTCTTCTATAGTGTTGGGTGGTTTGATAGTTGGTTTTTATAACCTGAAAAAAGACTCAGCTGATGGACGTATATTGATTTGGCGAGTTTCTGCCGAAATGATAAAAGACAAACCACTATTTGGTCATGGATTAAACGGTTTTCAGGCTAAATATATGGATTATCAGGCTGAATATTTAAAAGAACACCCTAATTCCTCCTTTGGCTATCTGGCTGATAATAACCAATTTGCATTTAATGAATTTGTTCGAATTTGGGTTGAACAGGGTGTTGTTGGCTTAATTAGTTATCTGCTATTATTGTATATGCTGTTCTTTTACAAAACTAAATTCGAAAACAACCTGAATGTGTCTGTATTAAGATCTGCATTTATAACATTTATTACATTTGGGTTATTTTCTTATCCGATGGCAATATATCAGTTCAAAATAATGTCAGTACTGTTTATTGCCTTGTTATCTTCATCTGTCATCAACGAAAAAAATTGTTATAGTTATCACTTTAGTGGTTTATATAGAATTAAACAGGGCTGGGTTTTATTTACTCCGGTGGTAGTTTTTTTTGTATGCGCTTACTTTCTTTTTCAGTTTACGTCCGTTATTAGAAAATATGATTTAGCTACTAAAAAGTGGAATAGTGCTTTAATAAGCTTTAATAACTACGATACTGTTAGTAGTATTACGTCATTTAAATCAGTTTACCCTTTACTGAAAAACAATGGCATTTTTTTAAGTACTTATGGCAAAGCATTATACAGATTGTACAAATATCAGGAAGCAATACCAATACTTCAAAGAGCTAATAAACAACTATCTTCAGCTACCAATTATATTGAATTAGGCGAATGCTACCAGTCAAATGGCGAATATGCGAACGCTGAAAAAGCATGGATTAAAGCCTCATTTATGATACCAGCTGCATTTACACCGCACTACAATTTAGCTAAAATGTATATACAAATAGGTAAAATAACAGAAGCAAAACAAGTTGCAAACTATTTATTAAGAAAGGAGGTGAAAATAAGAAGTCCTGAATTATATGAAATGCTCATTGAGATGGATTCACTCGTAAATTCAAATCAATAAATAACTTTCCTGAAAAAACTCCAGTATATTAAAATGTTTTTTTAATTAAAACTTTAATTCAACTACGTATGAATAAAATTAATTATTTTATATTTGCCTTTTTATTTCTTATGTCTTGTGCTTTTGTTTCGTGTCAAAAAGATATGTACGATTTTGTAGATACGAAAGATGGCATTAGCATAAATGATGCACAAAAATGGTATGAAGAAAACAGACCTCAAGGTGTGCAACTGGGATTTGCAAAAGTTAAATCCAAAAAGAAGAAATTGAATAGTAAGCCTGATTGGAAGCATGCTTATAAAGTAGAACACAAAGATTTCACAACGGTACAAGTTCCGCTTAATGTTCAGGGTGCATTTACTTTTGTTACGCCAGAGAATAGAAAAGCTTACGAGGAAACTGGCGATAAACGTTACGTTACGTCGCTTACACAAATGGTGGTGGTTAATTACAAAAAAGCCGGAAAATCGTATGGTTTTTTAATGACCATCATACCTGATAAAGAATTTCAGGAGGCTACCAATTTCAAGGCTTTTCATTCGTCGTACAAAAAATGGCAGAAAGGCTACAACGGACTAATTTTTTTTCACACCCTCGATGGCGTTTTTACCAACGGTTGGCGTATTGAAAATGGAAAAGTGCTAAAGTCAATTACTCCCAAAGAAGGAGGGAATATTGATATTGAACTGAAAGCACCGGGTGCTCAAAAGGTTTCGGCAGATTATGAGTGTCAGGATTATGGTTACGAAATATGGACACAAGATTGCACAGATTGGTATTATTATTCAGAACATACGCCACTTACTTATAATGGAACTACATGTGGCAACTGGTATTTTGATGGATATCAGTATGCTTATGCCTCATGTGATTATTATAATGATGGAAATGGTGGTGGTAGTTCAGGTGATGGTGGAAGCTCTGGTGGTGGAGTAGGTGGTGGCTATGTAGCTACGAAAGATTGTAACGGAGTATTTGGTGGTAGAGCCTATTTAGATGATTGTGGTGAATGTGTCGAAGGAAATACCGGAAAAACAGACTGCACAGAGTGTGCAGAAATTAATAACGAGTTAGCTGCTATTTATCAGGAATATCAGGGTGGTATGATGGCTGTAAAAAGAAAGGTTGTAGCTGAGGTCAATACAGGGCCATGTTGTGGTGCTGGATATATTCAAAATGCGAATGGAGAATGTATTTTGTTTAGTTCTATAAGCACAGCAAATACCTATGGCTTAAACACCTATACCTTTACTACCAAAAAATCATATACTCATGATGAAGCGTTGAACTATTTTATTCAAGAGAGGGATATTAGTTCTGCGGCAGGAGATTATGGGTTTACTGCACCATTAGCTGGCGCTGGTTTAGCAATTATTTCTGATAAAATAAAAAATTTTCTTATAAAATGGGGAGGTAAAGCAGCCGGCATGTCTTGTGGAGTTGCAATGACCTATTGGGAAACATTTTTTCAACGACAAGAATCTATATATCAAGGCTTACACGATAAATTTTCTTATTCGAAATACAATGGATTAGGCTTGTATGAAGTAAAAACTTTAACTACAATGACTTCGCCAACAGGTGTAAATCATACAACAACTCAAGTATCATATTATACTAGTGATGGATGTTTATTTACACAGGTATTTTATTGAATTAAAAATCATTTAATTAATAAATTATGAACAAGACTATAAAAAGTGTCGTTGATATATTTTTGGGTGTCTTACTTGGTGTTTTAATAATGTATTATATAGTATCAAATATAGATAAATACTACATGATAACATTCTTTTCTATGCCAATTGGAATTCACATTCTAAGGATATATTACGAAACTAAAAAAAATACTCAGTTACAAAAAATTGAATATATAAAGTATTTATTTTTTTGTGTTCTAACCATACAAATACTTCTATCATATTTCTTCCCAGATGTTAATATATTCTTTATGAGGGCAGATAGAGTAGTTTTTCCATTTTTCTATCTCAAGCCCGTTGAGTTTTCATATTGGTGGATTATGATTTGTTGGTTGTTACTAGGTTTGATGAAGAATAGATTATTGAGATTGATGCTTGGAATTACGATTTTTTTTGGCTGGTTATTAGTATATAATTTATTGTAATATGCTTTTGATAGGACACGCTACCACAAAAATATAAGCCGTGGTAGCGTGTATTTCAAAAACATACATTGCTATAGTATAATATGCACAAGTTGAAGGTAAAATGGAAAGTCTTAAATTAAATAAAGTAATCAAATTACTACTCAGCATTGCATATTTAGTCAATATTATGGCAACTGCGGTACTGATATTTAATTCTCATAGTAGTTATTTCTTGGGTGTATTCAGTTTAGCTGTGTTATTTATTAGTATTATCGAACAATATGAAAAAATAAATAATAAAATTATGTACGCCATTGTGCTATGTTTGATAATATTTCTTCCTACAACTGTATCTTTAATGCTTTCCAGCCAAACAATATTCAACTGGTTTGTTACCTTTGATAAGGAGCTATTTTACTTTCTATATTACAAGAAAGTTAACATGTCATTGCTTTTATTACCGTTAATACTATTTGATAGTGTTTTGATTAAATTATTTCATAAACTGAAGTTCAAATTCTTTATATCATTTGTTCTTACATTGTTATTGTTAATTATTTATAATCAAATAGATTTCTAATATTACGAATTTAAGAAAAATATTACAATTGCATTTTCAACGGCAAGAATCTATCTATCAGGGCTTACACGACAAATTTTCTTATTCAAAATACAATGGTTTGGGCTTGTATGAAGTAAAAACCCAAACAACAATGATTTCACCAAACGGCTATTCGAGTACAACAACACAAGTTAGCTATTATACTACAGATGGTTGTTTATTTACACAGGTATTTTATTAATTCAATTAATTTATGAATAACTCGATTTTTAAAAAAAAAGAAAAACATATTGATTATATTGAAACCATTCTAACGGTAATCGTATTCGTATCAATAATGCATTATATGTTCAAACAATATGAAAAGTATTATATGATTTCATATTTTTTGCTCCCATTTTTGCTTAAAATTATTAGTAATATAGTCAAACAAAAAGAAAATTTTAATAAGAAGATAATTCAACTAATTAATTTTATAATTTTGGCATATTTCATATTGATGTATATTCTTACAATGTCCATTCCTGCTTTTGACAATTTTTTAAAAGTTACTGATCAAATTCTTTTTCCTTTTTTTTATTATAAAGAAGTGAAGTTTACAGCCTTAATTTTAATCTTTTGGATTCCATTAGGCTGGATAAAGAATAAACTAATCAGTATGTTATTACAAATAGCCATCTTTTTTGGTATGTTACTACTTTATAACCTATGGTAGAACACTTTTGATAATACACGCTACCATTAAAATTTAAACAATGGTAGCGTTTGTTTCAAATTCCTACATTGCGTATAGTGGTTGTATATTTACATAGGTATTTTATTGAATTTAAACTCATTTAGTTAATAAATTATGAACAAGACTATAAAAAGTGTCATTGATATATTTTTGGGTATCTTACTTGGTATTTTGATAATGTATTATACAGTATCAAATATTCATAAATAAGAAGTCCTGAGTTATCGAAATGCTCGTTGATATGGATTCGCTGGTAAATTCAAATCATTAAATAACTTTCCAAAAAACTCCAGTATATTAAAATGTTTTTTTAATTAAAACTTTAATTCAACTACGTATGAATAAAATTAATTATTTTATATTTGCCTTTTTATTTCTTATGTCTTGTGCTTTTGTTTCGTGTCAAAAAGATATGTACGATTTTGTAGATACGAAAGATGGCATTAGCATAAATGATGCACAAAAATGGTATGAAGAAAACAGACCTCAAGGTGTGCAACTGGGATTTGCAAAAGTTAAATCCAAAAAGAAGAAATTGAATAGTAAGCCTGATTGGAAGCATGCTTATAAAGTAGAACACAAAGATTTCACAACGGTACAAGTTCCGCTTAATGTTCAGGGTGCATTTACTTTTGTTACGCCAGAGAATAGAAAAGCTTACGAGGAAACTGGCGATAAACGTTACGTTACGTCGCTTACACAAATGGTGGTGGTTAATTACAAAAAAGCCGGAAAATCGTATGGTTTTTTAATGACCATCATACCTGATAAAGAATTTCAGGAGGCTACCAATTTCAAGGCTTTTCATTCGTCGTACAAAAAATGGCAGAAAGGCTACAACGGACTAATTTTTTTTCACACCCTCGATGGCGTTTTTACCAACGGTTGGCGTATTGAAAATGGAAAAGTGCTAAAGTCAATTACTCCCAAAGAAGGAGGGAATATTGATATTGAACTGAAAGCACCGGGTGCTCAAAAGGTTTCGGCAGATTATGAGTGTCAGGATTATGGTTACGAAATATGGACACAAGATTGCACAGATTGGTATTATTATTCAGAACATACGCCACTTACTTATAATGGAACTACATGTGGCAACTGGTATTTTGATGGATATCAGTATGCTTATGCCTCATGTGATTATTATAATGATGGAAATGGTGGTGGTAGTTCAGGTGATGGTGGAAGCTCTGGTGGTGGAGTAGGTGGTGGCTATGTAGCTACGAAAGATTGTAACGGAGTATTTGGTGGCAGTGCTTATATAGATGAATGTGGTGAATGTGTAGAGGGCAATACCGGAAAAACTGAATGTGACCCGTGTACAGAAATGAATAACTTGTTGGCTGATATTTACAGTACAACTTCACCTATGGCTGTAATGTCACGCATTCAAGCAACATCCCAAGCAAACTGTTGTGGTGTAGGTTATATTAAACGAAATGGTGTATGTGTTGAAGCAGCAAAGGTTGATGGTTCAACATTCCTAAATCATGAAGAAGCTACACAATATTTGTTAAATAAGTCAAATGCGGCAAGTTCTATTTCAAGTATGGGGTTGGATTTATTTCCATTAGCTTCTACAATTAGTTCGGCAACTATAAGTAGTTTATTTTCATACATTTCTAAACTAAAAAACTTAACTGCACTTGGATATACTTGTACCGCTACGAGTGCAGCTTGGCAAGGGAAATATACACTTACAAGCGAACTTTATAATAATCTATTAACTAAATTTGTAAATGACACCATATACTCAGGTAAAGGTTTGTATAAAGTAAGTACAAGTAAATATGTGTCAACTTTATATGGGGCAGGAAATCTTGTTTATACTGATGAGTTTTACTCATCGGAAGGTTGTTTAATAGATATTATCGCATATTAAGTATTAACAACTGAACTCTTATTAAGGCAGAAGAATAATGTGTTTGATAAGAGTTCTTTTTTAAAGAAATAAACATGAAAAATTTCAAAACTTTTAGATATTCATTTATACATGTTACTCTATTAATTGTAACATTATTTGTAATGGTTTATTTTATGAATTTTTATTATAAAAACTATTACATGTTTACAGTTTACATTCTTCCATCGTTATTTTATTCTGCTAAAATTTTGCTTGATAAGTATAAACCAAATGAAGTTAAACTAATTAGGGTTTTTGATTTTTTGATCTTTGGCTCTTTTCTTTTTCAAGTAATTATTATTAGATTATTCTCAACAGTAGAGCTGCTTTTCATAAATATTGACAAATATCTGTTTTCAATTTTATATAATGAAATTATAGTGAATAGTATTTGGTCTGTGGGTTTTATTGTTTTTATGACATTTCATTTGTTAAACAAAAAAATTAATAACCCAATTTTCTTTATAGGGTGCTTCATTGTTATCGTTTTTTGCTATTTTTATTTTTTATTAAACTTTTTATTTTCTTAGTCAGGTGGTATAATATTAGAAATTATACAATAAACATCACTTTGATAGGATAACTTAAATGGAGTTGGTATTATCGTTAATTTCTGAAAGAATAAAGAATTTTCTGTTTAGATGGGGCGGTAAAGCCAGGGGTATGCTTTTGATAGGACACGCTACCACAAAAATATAAGCGTGGCAGTAAAAACTCAAACAACAATAATTTCACCAAACGGTTATTCGAGTATGCCAGCACCTCTTGTTTGAATACCATTTGATTGCTTTATATATATGATGAAATGATGGCGACGATAATTACAATGTGGCCATTCCGCTGAAATTTAAAAAGTAAAATAATATCCGAATTTTCTGAATTGAGAATTCGGATATTATTTTTCGTAAACGATTACAGTTAAAATATACGCATCGTAAACGATTACAATGAGATAGAATTGATTTTAATACCCGGATTTTTGGCAGAATTATTATATTTGTGCTGTTAAAATTAAAACAGATTTTTATGAAAAAAATATTGATGGCAGTTTTTGCAGCACTTGTATTTTCAAATCTTTGGGCTATCGATGCCCCCAAACCAACATTGCCGGGTGGTAACGACAAATGGCAACTCAAATGGAACGACGAATTTGATTACCACGATATTTTGTTAGATAATTCATGGAACTCGGCAAATGGAGCTCAAACCTGGATTTTGTGTAGTCGCTGGCGCGAAAATGCAGTGGTGAGCAACGGAAGTCTTAAGTTGCAAAACCGTAAAGAGGAGCGTGGTGGCCAGAGCTGGACATCGGGTAGTATCTGGACAAAACAACAGTTTCAGTATGGCTACTACGAATGTCGCTATAAATATGCAGCTGCCACAGGAACTAATAATTCATTTTGGTTAATGTCCTCAACGGCGCCAACAGTTGGCAAAAAATTTGAAATTGATATTAACGAAGGTCATTATCCGTCAGAAATGGCTACCAATATCCACAACTGGACAGACATTACCACCAATCCCACAACTGGTGCGCAAACGCATCCAAGTTCCAGTAAATCATTTAGTTTTAAGGCTGACCCGGATGTGACAATCCAACTTGAAATCCCGATTACAACCCGAAAAATTCGTTTAACATCCAATTATGCTTCACATTTTCACATTCAGGAATTCAGAATTTATAATGTGAATACAGCCGGATACCCAACAGCCATGTCGGCAACAGCCGATACCGATAAAGCAGGTTTAGTTAACTTTGCCCGCGATGCTCAAACAAAGATTACAGCAAGTGGTGTGTATGGAACAGGTTACGAAATACCAAAAGCTGCCGATGGTTCGCTCAACAGTCATTGGGTGTCGCAAACTGCCGGAGCTAAATGGCTTGAGTTCGAATTTGCTGCCGATAAAACCATTGGCTGCATTCAGTTTGTAAGTGGCTGGTTAAATGGTTCAACATACAGCAATATCCTCGACGATTACAAAGTGCAGTATTACAATGGGACAGAATGGGTTGATATGCAAACGGTTGTACCAACTGAAGCCGGTGTGAATTTTGGGCGTGATTATCATTATTTCGGCTTGAACTGGACAGCCGACTCTTTGCAGTTTTTCTGTGATGGAAAAAAGATGCGAAGTGTGAAAAATGATTTTTGCTATAGTGCTGCTCCGCTTTATTTAAGTTGTGCAATTATCGCATGGGCAGGTGCTGTTACCGATGCAATTAATGGCACACAAATGGAAGTGGACTATGTTCGCATTTACGACCCAGTTCCTGCAAATCAAAAACCAAATTGCATTATTAACGGCGGTTTCGAGAACTATACAAGTCTTACCGATTGGCAATACCTCAAAGAATCGGGCATAACTTCTACCTACACTTTAGTGAAAACCGACCCTGCCGAAAAACTGACTTCGATGCGCATTACCGCCAAAGCAAGCGCAAGTCCGTATGGCACTTATATGACTCAACGAATTGCAGTGCCGGAAGATGGACAGTATGAACTCCGGTTTAAGGCGCGCTCAAGCAATGTTACTCCCGAAAACAATAAATTCCGTTTTAAAATTACCAACAACTGGAGCGGGCAGTCCATTATTCTGAACGATACTGCCACTAAATGGGTGAATCCAACATCAACATGGCAATCATACAGTTACAAAGTGAATTTAAAAGAAGATTTTTCCGCTCGTTTCACCTTTGGTTTTGCCAATGCCGGCGTTTTCGATTTGGATAGTGTGGCGCTTACACGCATTGGCGATATTGCTTCTGCTATACCCGTTACGAAGTCAAATCCAAATACCGCCACAGTATCGACCAATAATAAACGAATTAAAATTGCAACTGACACCAATCAAAAAGTTGAAATCATTAGTTTGTCAGGCGCTGTAGTGTATTCAACCCAAATAACTCCCGGCGAAACAGAAATCAATCTGAATCGTCAGGGCGTTTTTGTTGTTCGTTTGACTAACAAAAACGGTCCTGCTACTTTTAAAATACTACTGGGATTTTCAGAATAAATTCTATTCTTATTTTATCAATTTAGTTATAGCAGCTAGTGTTTTTGTATTTGTACTGTGCTGAACTGCACTGATAATTAACCTTAAAATATTATTTCAAAATGAGAAAACATTTTTTCTTATCTACGCTTGCTATTTTATTGCTATTCAATCAGTTCATTGTCGGACAAAATCAGGTTGGTGTTTATTACATTTCGTTTAAGCCAACCGACAAAATCGAAGGGAATCCTGTACGAGTATATCCGCAGGACAGCATTTCTACAGCTGCCAAGGAGAAAATTACTATTTTTCCTCAAATCCGTTACCAAACTATTAGCGGTATTGGTGGTTGTTTCAACGAAAACGGAGGTGAGGCACTGTTGAGTTTGCCCAAGGAAAAGCAACAGGAAATCATGCGCAATTTGTTTGACGAAACAGCGGGTTGCGGTTTTAATTTCTGCCGTACAGCCATTGGAGCCAGCGATTTCGGGCTGGATGCTTATAGCTATTCCGAAACGGCAGGCGATTACTCCATGTCCAAGTTTTCTATCGACCGTGATAAAAAATATGTGTTGCCATATATCAAATCGGCTTTGGCTGTCAACCCCAATATGAAGCTTTTTGCCTCGCCCTGGAGTCCGCCGGCATGGATGAAGGTGTCGGGTAAAATGGTGGGTATTCGTCCGGATAATACATTGAAAGACAGTGCGAAAATCTACAAAGCATACGCCATTTATTTTTTAAAATACATAAAAGAGTATGCGAAAGAAGGTGTGGTAATCAGTCGTCTTCATCCTCAAAACGAAACGGATATGAATTCCAATTATCCGTCTTGTGTAATGACCAATAAAGAGATGAGTAATATGGTAATGAATTATTTGATTCCCGAATTTAAGCGTTCGAAGGTAAAAACGGAGATTTGGGCAGGAACTTATCGCACGTATGGAAAGTTGGAAGCTTTGGAACTTTTTGCCGATAAAAAATTCCGCAATTCTGTTTCTGGTGTTGGACTGCAATACACCAAACCCATTCACCTCAACGATTTCAGAGCGCTTTATCCCAATGTAAAAATGATGCACACCGAAGGAAAATGCTATAATGGTGACAACAGCATGAAACAGGCTCAGGCACGTTGGGTGGAAGTTTCGGACTACCTGAACGGAGGAGTTGAAAATTACGCTTATTGGAATATGATTCTGAACGAAACAGGTAAAAGTGCCTGGAATTGGAAACAAAACGGCTTGATAAACATCGACCGAAGCAAAGGTACAGTGACTTACAATCCCGATTATGCAGTTATGTATCTGGTGAGTAAATTCATTCGTCCTGGTGATGTGCGAATTGGGCATTTCACAACCGGCGAACCAACTTCGGTGGTGCTGAAAAACGCCAAAGGAAACTATACCGTTGTGTTACAAAACGATGCGGAAACGGACAAAATCATTTCGGTACAAATTGGTGACGGGAAAATTCAATTGGTAAAAATTCCGGCCTTAGCATTATCGGCAATTGTAATCGAGCAAAACAAGTAGATGACATTATAAGTCAAAAAAAATCAAATACAATGATTAAAAAGATTATCTTGCCTGTTTTCGCTTTTGCTGCGTTAAGCACAATGGCTCAAAACCAACCCACCTTTTACCTGCGTGGCTTGTTGGATATGTGGAAAAAAGGGGCAGCCACCACCGAAACCCGAATTGCCAAATACAATGCATTATTTCCTGAAGCGATAAGAGCAAATATTGTTTACCCGCTCGCTGTTAACTCGGCTTGGTACTACACCAAAGTGCCGAGTGTGTATACTGCATTTGTCGACGATAGTTATCTAAATCTTTGCAAACGGGTCGATTCTACCGGAATAGCATTCATAGTAAATGTGGGTGAAATTGGCAATTATCCCAATGCAATGCCTGCCACAACTGCGGGTTTTATTTCAGGAGTCGGAACGTATTATCTTACGCCGGAGCAGGTGGATAATATTTTTGCCAATACCAAAAATTGCTTAGGATTGGAGTCGGGCGAAAATTTCTGGACTTACAACCCGACGACTGTAAATAGTTTGCTTGATATGCTGCGTGTTTGTAAAAAATATAACAAAAAATATATCGTTGGCGAAGGTGGATGGGCTTACAGTAGTTATGTGCGTTTTTTTAATGAGAATTATACGGTTTTGAAAAACGAAGAACTTGGTAAATACCTGATTCCAACCTTCAAAAACACAAAACCTTATGGCGCATTGGCTACACAAAGTGTTATTTTGGGGGCTTGGGTAACGGGATTAACAGCAAACTATGGAACTTGGAACGACGAGTGGGCATGGACTTACAGCTCTTTCAAAAATGCCAACGAATTTCCTATTTATACCAAAGCCGACAATACGTATAACTTTATACCATACACGCATTATCTCAAGTCGTGGTTGCTGACAATTGCTATGGGTGGAAATACGGCATTTATGGAATCAATGACTTTCAACAGGGATGCTACGCCAATAGCCAATATATCTCCATATCTGGCACCATTTATCAAAGGACTTGCCGAACATAATATCATGCCTTCGCGAGATGCAGTATTAGCCAAAATAAAAGCTATAGCCAATCCTTACGGCACTTATACGCTTTCGGATGGAACTACGGCAGATTATCATCCGACCAATCTAATTTCGTATCAAACTACTGTTGTTCCTTACAAACCCACTTCGCTCAGTACGTATGCCGAACCTTTCGGACTGCTGTATAAAAACACTTACGGCATTTGGAACGACACAGCCTATACCAATATGGGAACTGTAACCGATAGATACTTTAGTGCTGTAAAATCAAGTGTTGGCAAAAATGCACTACTTAATGCGGTAGTCCGTGAGGTGCTTCCTAACAATGCACGCTATTTAACAATACCATTGCTTCCTCATTCAAATGCTGTAAATTCAGTTCCTGCCGGCATCGAGACTGTTGCTCTGAATACCTTAGTAACTGACGAGGCTGTAAAAAATAAATTCGAATCGCTTTATCCGGCTACGCCAAATGAAAATGGTGCCTGGGCTCAGGAAATTGACAATAGCTTTTTTGTGATTAACAGTCATGAAAATGCGGATATTGACCAAAATTTTACGTTCACTCTTGGAAATAGCAATATTGAAACCTTATCGGGAATCATGCCATTCCAGAATTTGCTGTTTGGTAAACGCGAAGGGGTTGATAAATATTGGTTTCAGTCAACAGGTTATGCTGTGGCAAACGGAACAACCTCAGGCCAAAAATATAGTTGCAATATCAAAAAAACAAAATTGACTTTCAAATGCAAATTCGAACCTAAAGTCAGAATTGAAGATGCTAAATCATCTTTTGTTCAAAAAATATGGGATGCTGAAACTAAAATTCTAACATTGAATATTGATCACGCTGGTGGTGCTGTCAATTTTTACATTGTATCAAATTCGGTAGACAAGCCCTACTTTGTTCGTGCGGTAGGCGATTCTGTTTCGTGGAAAGCACAAGCGCTTGTTGTACCCGAAAGTGTAATTAACATCAATAATGTAAGTGAGTTGTCCAAGTATTTAGGTTCTTCAACCTACTATTTTGCCAAAGGCGAATATCTTGCTGAACAAGCAGGATTGAATGATGGCATGTCAGTTTATGGCGGCTTTAGAGGCGACGAAGCCGTGATTGACCCGGAGCAACGTGAACGTGCTGATTTGGATAATAACGGACAAGTAGAACCCTGGGAGCTGAAAAACCAAACCATTTTCAGAGGAAACGCAGCGTATAAAAACTCGATGGCAACTCGTTCTGTGGTTGTAGACGAAAATTCGTTACTGGATGGTGTAATTTTCAAAAATCTGATAGGAACAGGTGAAAATGGTCTGATTACAGTAGGTTCACCACATGCTGTTGGCGCAACAGTTACAACCACCAAAGGAACATTGCGCAATTCTATAATCGATGGCGTAAAAAGCACTTTTGGACGGGGAATAATTATGATAACAGGTGGTTCGGAAGTTTCAGGTTGTTTGTTGCAAAACGATACCATCTCGTCGGGTTTTGGAGGTGGAATGGTGTACTTAGCAACTTCGGGTGGTGTGTTGAAAAACTCAGTGATTCGTAATTGTTTGGCAAACGGACAAACCAGTCGCGGTGGTGCATTGTGTGCCGATATTCCCAAAGGCAATCAGACCAACGAATTTTTGATTCAGAATTGCCTGATTTACAATAACAAAGCCGATTATGCACCAGTGCTTCGTCAGGATGCGTATGGCGTAAGCGGAACTCCCGAAACGACACTCGGTTGTCAGTTTGTAAACTGTACTTTGTTCAATAATCAGGCAGTTTCGAGCACCGCCCTGATTGATGTAAATGCTGTAAGTTCCAAAATAGTCAACACGCTGGTTTATTCAGCGCAACATGATGCTTTTCGTGTGCTTTATGGAGGTTTAATGACAGCTACAAACTGCCTGACAAACAAAGCCATTACCACAGGAGCACCAACCTCTTCGGGCAATGTGGTCGAAACGGTTTTGGCCAATTATAAATTCAAACAGGCATTTACAAAAACACATACTTTTATAGATAAAAAAAGTGCAGACTATGCCTCTTTGATTGGGGCAAGTTATGTGATTGAAAATAATAGTTCGGTGGCGGTTACCAATAAAGGGATTGAATCGCTGGCATCATTTATACCAACGGGCACAGCCAATATTATTCCGACCATGGACATGTATAATTTTGCGCGACCAACAGGAGCTTATACTTTGGGAGCATTTCAACTTGGGACTCAAACGGGCTTTTATTCAGGATTTCAATTGGTAAAAGCAGCCACTTTAAAACTTTATCCAAATCCGGCCAACGATATTATTTATTTCCAACATGATGCTGATGCAACCGTTTATTTTTATAATATTGCAGGCGTTTTGGTAAAAACGTCAATACTTTCGGCTACTGCAAATTCGGTAAATATTGCTTCACTTCCAGCTGGGTCTTACATTGTAAAAGCAACTGCTTTGGGACAAGTAAAATCGGCATTGTTGGTAAAAAATAAGTAAGTTGAAAATAAATTTAAGTAAATATCTCATGAAAATCACAAAATTTTTAATGCTTTTGGGAACTTGCCTGATTGCTGTAACATTGTTTGCCCAGCAACCACGAGTTGATAAAAAAGGTCGCCTTATTTCGATGGACGATGTAGATATCAGTGCTATGGTGCAACCCATTCCTGATAGAAATATTTTTTCAGATCCACTTTACAATATTTGGTGTGGTTCGGTAGTAAAAGGTAAAAACGGCGCATTTTATATGTTTTATAGTCGCTGGCCACGCTCCGAAAGTCATTATGCATGGTTGCCAAGTTCCGAAATTTGTCTGGCAAAATCCGCTAATCCCGAAGGTCCGTATAAGCATGTAAAAGTGCTTTTACCCCGTCGTGGGGCTCAGTATTGGGATGGAATAGCCACTCACAATCCCGCTGCCATTGTTTATAAAGGTAAATATTACTTGTATTACATGGGGTCGACAGGCACAAAAGAGGTAAAAATGCCGGCATCGATGAAAGACCCAAATTGGTGGGAATATCGTAATAATCAACGTATTGGTGTAGCTGTGGCAAGCAATCCCGAAGGTGAATGGAAACGATTTGATAAGCCGGTGATTGATGTTAATCCCGACTCAACTGCCTACGATGCACTTTTAATGTCAAATCCTGCCATTACGGTAGATGAAAAGGGTCGCGCAATTTTGGTTTACAAGCAAGTTGCCAAAAACGGAACTTTGCGTGGAGGTAAAGTGCGTTTTGGTATTGCTTTTGCCAATTCATTACTTGGTCCATACACCAAAAGCCCAAACCCAATATTCGAATCGAAAGACGGTGAAAAAAGTTGGATGATAGCCGAAGACCCTTTTATTTGGAATTACAAAGGCACCATTTTTGCCATTGTAACCGACGTGGTCGGACTTTTTACCAACAAAGAAGCAGCATTGGCATTATTGAAATCGAAAGATGGAATCAATTGGGAACCAACAAAATATCCGAAAATAGTGCCACCCCGTTTGAAATTTGAAGGAAGCATTATTTCTGATGATAAATTAGAGCGGCCGTGTTTGTATTTAGAAAATGGAGTACCTAAGTATTTATTTGGAGCACATGGCGTAAACAAACGCGCATATTCGGTAAATGTGGCTGTGCCACTCAGGTAATATTTTTAAAAATTGAAAATTTCTTTATTGTTTAAATCTGTTAAACTGTAATTTTTTAAATAGCCATTTCCCTGAAATTTGACGGTAACGCCCATTATTTCACCAATACTTTCGGAATAAGATGTTGAAAATCGAGCTATGTTATTTACAAAAACACGAATATTCTTGTTCGTGTTTTCAATTCGGATATTTTGCCATTGAGTTAAATCAAAGCTAAAGTTTTTAAGATTCTCATTGTGTCTATCTAATTTCTTTTCGCTAATCCGACAGTGTATCCAATAGCTGCAACCAGGATTTGCAAAATGCAATTCGATTGACTCTTTTAATCCTACAATATAAAGATAAACCGAATTACAGGAAGAGCCCGGCCACTCATCAGCGTTTTTTAACGTAGTTTCGAGTTTGAAATTATCACCCATAATTCCTGTGGGATGATAATTATTTAAGGTGATTTCGGTTAATCGGGTCGTATCCATTCCAACACTGCTTATTACGCTTTTAGTAGGATAGAATAGTCCACTTTGCATGCATTTTTCCATATTTATTGGATAAAACCGTTCCATTTGTTTTTGTTTGGGATAACGTCCAAATATCTCCCAGCCTTTGGATTGCACATACACGAGGGTATTTGGCGAAACTATTTGTTTATTTTTCCACATTCTCACCCGAAACAAACCAGGATATTGGTAATAGTAGTTTGATTTCAGATTTTTGCCATTCGGAACAGGTATTGGTTCAAAATTCCCATCGTAACAAATTCTGAAACTGTCTTTGTTATTGGGGGTTGAATACTCAAACTGAGCAGAAGCAGGAATTCTGCCTTCGGTAGATATTAGTTTGATTTCACCAGGAATTAATTGACCTGAATTTTGTGAAAGATACAAATAAAAAACTGTAGAGCTAATAACAAGAATTGAAATAATTAAAACCAGAATGCTTGTTTTGCTTTTTCTTTTTTTCTCTTTTTGATTTAAGTCAACATCTTCTTTTACAATGGGACTCTGAATTTCATTTTTTTTAATCTCGTTTTTTTCAAAGTTAACATATTGCTTTAAAGCTTGTATTGTAGCCTTCTGCGGAAGGTAATACTCATCGGTTTTTATCTTCCCAAATACTCTTTTCAGGGTATGAGCACTTATGTTTGTTTTCGTTTTTTTGGAGATTTCGAAGTTTAAATCTTCAAAATCCCTGTTCTTCCAGTTTTTAGATGAACCTCTTCCAAATTTTGATTCAACCAATTCTAATATTGAACTGAAATCGTTGTTGTTCATGCTTAATTTTGCTTTTAATGTACTTATATTCAAATACATATCTTGTGCATATTCTGAACAAGATTTGCAATCAAATATATGAAATTATTATTGACTATACAAGTATTTTTGTAAATAAGTCAACAATTAGCCATTCGTTTATTATGCAAAGATAGTACTAATTTTGATTTTTTTTAAGGATAACAAATTACATTAATCAATACAAATGAAAAGAATCAATTTAAAATTGAAGTGTTTTTATGCTTTTCTTTTAGTTACTTTGTTCTGTTTGTCGCAGAACACAACCGCTCAAAACAGAATAACAGTTTCGGGTACTGTTTTAGATGATAAAAATGAAACCTTACCCAGTGTAACTATCCGCGTTAAAGGAGGCTCAACTGGCACCTTGTCCGACATGAAAGGTAATTTTTCGATTGTTGTGCCAAGCGAAAATGCAGTACTTGTATTTAGTTATGTAGGATATACAACCAAAGAAATAAAGGTTGGGAATCAGCGCACACTGAAAATTATTTTGCAGGAAGATGCTCAACTGCTCGAAACATTCGAAGTGGTAGCCATCGGTTACGGTGCAGTTTCGAAAGAAAAACTGTCGGGGGCAATTTCATCCGTTTCTACTGCCAATGTACAGGAAAAAGGATTCAGCAATGTGCAACAAATGCTTCAGGGAGGCGCTACCGGCGTTACAGTCTCCGAAACTTCGGGTCAGCCCGGTTCTGAAATGAATATTGAAATTCGTGGTGTAAATTCCATCTCCGGTTCTACACAACCACTTTATGTAATTGATGGTGTACCTATGGACGATGCCTCAGCCATTACAAACTTAAACCCCAACGATATTGACGAAATGAATGTGTTGAAAGATGCTTCAGCATCTGCTATTTATGGTTCGCGCGGAAACAATGGTGTTATTTTAATAACTACCAAAAAAGGAAAACAAGGCGTTGCAAAAGTTAGTGCCAATTATTCGCAAAAGTTCAGCGAATTTTACCGTTTTATGGAACTTATCGACGGACCAACCTGGGGTCGTTATCAAAATGATTTCCGAACATCGCGTGGGTATAGCAGAGCATACACCGATGAACAAATAAGCAAGCTACCCACTTACGACCATACCGAATCGGTTATGCAAATGGGAATAAGCAAGGATGGAAATGCAAGTGTATCGGGTGGCGACGAAAAAACAAAATACTACATTTCAGGTCAGATTCTTTCGCAGGAAGGAATTATTACCAGTACCGATTTTAAACGTTTTTCGGGAAAAATAAATTTTGAGCGTGAATTAACTTCAAAATTAAATTTCAATGCTCAGTTGAGCTATGCCAATTCCATACAGAACGGAAATGTAACCAGCGGGTTGAATGGTGTAGTTGGTGCTGCTTTGCGCTGGTCGCCAACGGCTCCATTACTGACTCCCGATGGAAATTACAATTACATGAACGGCTACATGTATGGAACCGACAGAACTATTGAGCACCCGTTTTTGGGAACGCTTTGGGTAAATAATAACTGGACAGATTCTCAGGTATTAGGTGGTTTAGCAGATGTTTCCACCTATCCATCCAATCCGTTAGCTAATATACGCGAACGTGTATCGCGTTCAACTAATGACAATTTAATTTCGAACCTCACATTGAAATACAAATTGAATGATAAACTAAGTGTTATTGGCCGTTATGCCTACACACTTAATTCGGGTTTAGGTGAATCGTATCAGCCCACCCGAATCGTAACTTCGGTACAATGGAAAGGTCAGGCCGGAATTACCAATACGCGCAGTGCAAAATCGCTTTTTGAATTAACCACCAACTACAATACGAAATTTGGTAAAAATACCATTGATGCCTTTATTGCAGGCTCGTTGGAAGAGTATTCAGCCAAAAACAGTTCCTCTACAGCCCGTGGATTTTCGCAGGATGTAACCCAGTTTTACAATATGGGGGCAGGCGAAGTGTTTGCAAAACCAACCAGTGGCTACACCGGAAACCAGATGGCGTCGTTAATTTCACGCTTTATTTATAGCTACGACAATCGATATTATGCCACAGTTTCGGCACGCTACGATGGAACTTCGCGTTTTTCGGAGGAAAATCGTTGGGGTTTATTCCCGACTATTTCCGCTTCGTGGAATGTGAACAAGGAAAAGTTTATGAAGCAATTCAAATTTATCGATTTGCTTAAACTACGTGGTGGATATGGCATCACGGGCGGTCAATCGTCGGCTCCATACAGCACCTTGGAGTATTTAACATCCAATTATGTAGTATTTGGCGAAACCCTTGGTACGGGTTATAGTTCGGCCATTATGCCAAACAAAGATTTAACCTGGGAGAAAAACGAACAAGCAAACCTTGGTATCGACCTGGCCATGTTCAAAAACCGACTCACATTTAATGTAGATGCTTATTATAAAATTACCCGCGACTTATTAATGAGCGTTACAATACCTGTATCTTCGGGTTTTGGGTCGATGTGGGATAATGTGGGAACCATCGAAAACAAAGGAATCGAATTTTCAACCGATATTGATATTATTCGTGCTAAAAAAATTAATTGGAGAGTAAGCGCCAATATCTCATTTAACGACAATAAAGTGCTTTCGATAAATCAGGAAGATGGCGGTTTTGTTCCCATTGGAGGCGATAATGGGTTAAATGGCACACTTTCGCGACTTGTACCCGGCCAACGGGTGGGCGATTACTATGGTTACATTCAGCTTGGATGTTATACACCCGTTCTGCTTGCCGAAAAAGCACCCACTTTTCAACCTACTGTCAAAGAAGGCAACAGAAGATACAAAGATGTGGATGGAAATGGGTACCTCGATTTCGATGATGTTGTAAAAATCGGTCGATCGTTACCAAAATTTACCGGAGGATTTAACACCAATTTGAGCATTTATGGCGTTGATTTGAATGCCAGTTTTATTTACTCTTATGGAAATCAAGCCTATAACTCATTACGAAGCAGTTTGAGCTATTCGTACACACCCGCATTTAATGCCCGTTATCAGATGACAACTCCAAATATGGACGATGAAACCCGTCGTAAGATATTGGATAATAATGAAAAAACATTGGTACAATACATTGGCGCAGTTGAGCGAGGTGGTAACTCGAATTATGAAGTTGAAGATGCTTCATTCCTGCGATGTAGAGAAATTTACATGGGTTATTCCATTCCAACTAAGCTTTTGAAAAAGCTAAGATTATCCAATTTAAAACTTTATTCCACTGTATCCAATCCGTTTATTATTACCAACTATACAGGCTACAACCCCGAAATTGGCTCGGGTAGCGGATTGTTGAGAGGAGTCGACTCAGGGGCTTATCCTATGTCGCGCACTTATTCCTTTGGTTTAATCTTTGGATTATAGTTAGTTGGTGTTGTTTCAATAAACAGATAAAAAATTCAGTACAATGAAAAAGATAGTATATTCCGTATTATTCACCCTTTTAGTTGGATTCAGTTCGTGCACCGATTTTCTGACAGAAGATCCGAAAGCCAACGTAACGGCCGATAAATTTTATAAAAACCCTGCCGATGTAAGAAGTGCTCTCAATGCGGTTTACGCCGGAGCTTTAAACGACATTAACAGTTGTAATTATGTATGGCTTAATGAAGTAACTGCCGATGATGTTGCGGTTTTTATTAACGTAACGCAAGGTCCTGTACCCGACCGTATTGCTTTGGAGCAACTCACCTACCACTCGGAGCTAACCGTTTTGAAAAGCGCATGGGCAAATTCATATTTAACGATTAGTCGTGCCAACGAATTATTAGAGCGATCTACTCAAACCGATTCTGTTACACGAAGTTATAAGGCCGAAGCACGTTTCTGGCGTGCATTTTCGTATTTCAATCTGGTTCGTTGGTTTGGCGATGTGCCTTTAATCACCGATATTGTACGTCCCGACAGAGCTAATTTTTACCCAAAACGCGAAGCTGCATCATTGGTTTATAATCAAATTATCGACGATTTGCGTTTCGCATCGCGCTACTGCGCAAAGAAAAAATACGCACACAGCGACACAAAAAATGGCGGACGTGTAACTCAGGCAGGTGCAATGGCTTATTTGGCAAAAGTATACATCACCATGGCCGGATACCCTATGAACGATGCAACTTATTTGACCAATGCTATGGATACGCTTGTAAAAATAAGAACTGACAAAGCTGTTTATGGTTACGATTTCATGCCTGTATATGCAGATATTTTCGACTTTAGCAAGTACGAAACCAATACCGAAAACATGGTTTACATTCAGGGAGCAGCTAACGAATACCTGAAAACAAACATGAATAGCTTCTTTTACAGAACAAACTATGTTCGCCCAACCAAAGAAGTGGCAGAAGGAACAGCAGTATTTGCTTTTGATGAAAACACGCCCGATTCCGTTCCAATGCGACAGGATTTACGTCGTGCAACCGCATTTAAAGTAGTTGGCAACGATGGTGCAGGTGGTTCAGTTATGGTCGAACCCGATGCTTCGGTAACCGGAAATAATATTTATATTGGAAAATGGATTGACTTTGAACAAAAAGATTATCCACGTAACGATTTTGCTATGCTGCGTTACAGCGAAGTTGTTTTGCTATACGATGAATTGCTTTGCATATTGCAGGATGGTGCCAAACGTGATGCTGTGGTGGCTGACATACTTGCTTTCAGGAAACGCGGCGGTTTTTACGACCCTGTTAAAATAAAAAATGGCAGTTGGAATGAATTGATGGACGAAGTAAAATTAGAACGCCGCCGCGATTTGCTTTTCGAAGGCCATCGCCGACTCGACCTCGTGCGTTGGGGAACATATATTGCCACAAAAAAGAAATCGCTCGCATTTCAGAATGGAACGCTCGATAATGTGTGGGATTATATCAACGACAATCATTTTTGCCTGTTCCCAATTCCACTTTACGAATTTAACACCAACAACTTACTGGGCGTACAAAACCCCGGTTACGGAGGTAAATAATTTTTTAAAACTGCATTTACAAATAATAATTTAAATACAATGAAATCAAAGATATTATTTATTGTTGTCGTGATTCTTACATTCGTATCGTGCGACCCAATAATTGACGAAAGTTACAAAACAAAGGATTTTTATCCTGAGGTAGTTTCGGCTTCTGTTCCGGTAAAGGACCCTATGGAGACATTATTTAAGGCAAAACTGCAATATACCGGATATGTGATGCCCGAAATAAGCGGTTATACCAGCGATACCATTTCGCCCGACTCTGTATCTAAAAAGCCGATTTACAAGTATAAAGACGAAGAAAATCCTGCTAATTTTGAATATGGAGTTTATATCAGCAAAAATGGTAACTTTGGTCTGAACGATGCCGATTTAATTCATGTAAGCTTTAAAGGGACTGATAAATTTAAAATCACCTCCATTCCTGATTCTATTCAGGTTTATAACCCTGCGGATTCGACCATAAATATTGTGGTAATATCTGAAAGTATAGCCAAGCGCTTGCTAAACGAATGGACAGAATATTCCTACATGATTTATGCTAAAAACAAACGTGGTAATGGCTATAGCTCACGAGGCGGTTTTATTACGGGCGGAACACTTGGCTTTGGCATTACAACTATTCCTGCCGATTCGGTTTCGAATTTAACTTCGGCTTCGGCTCAAATCAAAGGCTATGTGGTTAGTACGGGCGGTAGAGCAATTACAACCATGGGTGTAGTTTACAGCACCGACAGAAGTGTTATAGAGGCCTTAGGAGTAGGCTCAGCACCAACAGCATCGTCGCCTTTCAAATACACCACATCGCCTACAAAGTTAACCGGCGAAACAGGCTATTTTGATGTTGCAATAACAGATTTGCTTGAAAATACAAAATATTATTTCAGAACGTATGCACTAAACGGATACCGCGATAATAGCAGAAATACAGTAAAATACTCCGACAAAATTGGCACAATTGACACAACTCCGTTCGATGGTTATCCGATTGTTACATACGGGGTTACTTCGAATAAGCTGAGTGCAACCGCTTCGAAAACATTCAATGCTGAAATTTCATTTAAAGTAGCTTCGCGCCGCGAACAGGTAACGGAATATGGGTATTACATTCGCCAAAACGGTGTGTTCAACAAAGTGGTTGGTGTGTTGAACTCAAATTACAAACTAAACAGTTCGACCAACGAATTTGTCGTACATTTCAATGAGTTAGCACAGGCAACCGAAACCGTTTTCCGTCCGTATGTTGTGATTGATGGCGTAGAAAATATTGCTGAAAAAACACCACTTGTCCGCTTTATGAGTGGCGTTTTTGGTCGCGTTCAGGAAGATCCGAACAATCCGGGAGTGTATCTCAACAACGACCCGAATGTATATTACGAGCTTCCGGGCATACCTTACAATGGGTTTGTATATCGCTTCCTCGACCGCAACTTAGGTGCTACAAAAGCATTGACCGATTATGAATATCCAAAAACGGGTACACCCACACAAAATGAAGTGGGATGGTTATTCCAGTGGGGACGTAGCGGAGATGGTCATCAAATTTGGGATGCCGTAAATACAACAAATCAGAGTATTACATTTGGATATCCGGGTATAGGGCTAAATAGTTGGGAAGAGGCCTGGAACTACAAAACAATTACTAAAATAAAAGACCCCATAACCAATATCGAACGCGATTCTATAAGCTATAGATTCAGAGGTGCTTTCTGCACAAATGGCAGCAACTTTTCATGGCTTTCGGGAAATTCAGCCTCGTTTAATAACGCAAAAACGCTATGGAATACATCTAAGTCGGGAGGAAAAAACAATCCATGTCCTCCCGGATATCGGGTGCCATCGAGTGCCGAATTGTCCATTTTAGTAACATTAAGTAACAGCACCTGGTTAAACTTCAAAAATTTACCTATGCCGGATGGTACATCAGTGCCTCTTATGTTCTGTGGAAGTGCCAATATCACTCGAAATTCATCAGGAAGTGGCTATTCTATGAGACCTTCGGGAGGATATGGTTCACAATCAGCATTTTTCTGGAGCTGTTCGCCAACACAGGCATTAAACAAAATAATGGGCTTTGGTCTGAATTTATCAAAACCAACCGACAAAGGGAATGTATCATTAGGAACTAATTATTCTGCTGCAGGAGCTTATGTGCGATGTATTAGTACCGATATTTTACCTCGACAATAAAAAATGAATTTATATAGTATCAACTTTAAAATAAAATAATCATGAAAACAAAATTACTCGCACTATCGCTTCTAATAGCCGGTGCACTATCAGCAGTCGATATCAATAAGGAAATTATTGGTGATGGCAATTTCAATGCTCCTTTTGTTACTGCATCGCAAATGGTAGCATCATTTACTTCAGGAATTGAACCGGCAGGTGTTTGGTATATGGGAAATTACGCTACGTGGTTTCCGACCGTAAATACAGATGATAAAAACTTTTGGGCTGCTGTAAGTGCGACCAATCAGGTTTACAACCATTTTTTGGCACAAAACACCAGCGATGAATTGACATCCGGACGCTACGAAATAAAACTCGACTGCAAAGTAGATGCAGGCACACCTCTGACACCGTTTTATTTGAAAATTTCGGGTTACAATGCGGTTGGAACTGAGTTGACGAGCAAACTGATTACAGGCAGTGGCGTTACAAAAACAACGACCAATGGTGGTTATTCCATCACTTTTACACCAAGTGGCGAAACATGGAGAACATGTACTGGCACATTAGACATTGAAGTTTCGGTGGCATCGAAAGCACGTATTTATTTTATTTTTCCAACGGTTACCGATGTAAATGGGCTGAACAGTATTTATGTCGATAATGTATCGCTTAAACGGGTAGCCGATTTGCCAAAGCCACAGGCAGCTATGTATATTCGTCCGGTAGGTGATGCCACTTCGTGGAGTCATATTGTGCCAAACGATACAGTTTCAGTTAAAACAGTAGATGATTTGAGCAGTGTAGAATTGGCTTACAACTATTATGTAGCTAAAGGAACGTACAAATTATCGGCCGGAACTTTTGCTCCTAAAGCAGCAAACGGACGACAAATTTTTATTAATGGTGGATTTTATGGTAATGAAGTACCAACCAATAACGTGCAAACCGCTCTTGACCTTACAACCCGCGCCAAAAGTGACTTAGACCAAAATGGTCTGGTTGAACCTTGGGAATTTACAAATGCATCGGTTCTTGACGGAGGAAGCATTGAAGGTGGCTCGACCAATAAAATGATAGTATTGGAAAACAATGCCATTATGAATGGATTTACCATGCAAAACTATATTATGTCAGGTGTTGCTGGTGGTTCAGGGCCAATAAATATTGGAACAGTACTTTCAACAACTGCTACTATAATACCTACAACAAGTACTCAGGGAACTTTGGTAAATAGTATTGTTCGCAGAAATCAATGCATTTCCGGCAATGGTGGTGGCGTTTATTTATCCAATTCCAACTCAGTAGTTGATAAATGCTTAATAGAGGACAATATGGTTACAGGTGGAGCTGTTAACACTTTAGGTGGTGGTGCTTTTATCAATGCAGGAAAATTGACAAACTCTGTGATTCGAAATAATAAGGCTGCTGCTTCGGGTTCGGGTGTTGCAGGAGGTGGAATTTGTGCTGTTAGGTTATCAAAAGATACTGTTTCGGGTAGTAGCTCAGATATTATCATTCAGAACTGCTTGATTTATAATAACACATCTCCTTATAGTGCTGGTATTCGAGCTAATGGAATTACTCACAAAAAACCGATAGAAATTATTAACTGTACATTTGCAAATAATACATCTACCTTAAATTCGAATATTGAATTGAATGGCGGCTCTGCCGTATTTGTAAATAATTTGGTTACAGGTGGCTCCAGAGGCATTCGTATTATAACTGCGACAGGAAGTTATTATTTATCGAATTATACTTATAATCAAACAATGAATGGCACAACCATAGTTGATGGAAACGTTAAGCTAAATGGGTTACCACTATACCCCGGTACAAGTATCGTTCAGGAAGATGTTATAGCAGAATACAATTTTAAAAACCCAACTACATTTGCGGGCGCTAATTTGCCATCGGATGCAACATTCGACCAGGCTAAGTACGATGCTATGCGCAAAGCGAATTTCACCCTTGTTGCCGATACATCGCTGGCAGTTCAAACTTTGGGTGCTACTACTTTGCCTGCTTCATTTAAAATGAACGGTGTTGCTACCAATCAGGTAATATTTATTTCGGGAACAATTCCTGCTTCAGATATGCGTGGCGAGGCTCGTACAGGTGGTATCACATTGGGTGCTTATCAGCGCGTTGCAAGCGACACACCAAGTCCGAATGCTTTAAAAGAACTGAAAATAAGCACATTAAACAGTATTATTTCGGTAAAAGCAAATCAAATTACAGTTTCTGCTCCCGAAAAAGTTCAGTTCAGCTTGGTACAACTTAATGGAAGTATAATAAAATCGATGCCGATGAACGAAGGAGTGAATACCGTGAATGTTGACTTAGCTAAAGGAATTTACATAGTAAAATTGGTAGGCAATTCGGGTAAAGCAGTTCATAAAATTGTAATGAACTGACCTCAAATAAGTTTTTTAAATTCCACAACAAAATGATGGATTCAAACTGTCATTTTGTTGCGGTTTTTATTTAGCTCTAAAATAGGCATTAATAGCTTGCGGGTCGGCATCTTTCATAACAACTGTCTTGTTATTATCGAGCAGATAAATGGTGGGCGAAGCTTTCAGGTCGTAATTTTTGGAAATATCTCCTGTTTTATCCCAACCATTTATCCATGTATCGGGCAAAAGTTTGGCATGTTTTCTAAACGATTTTACAGCCTTTTCGGTACAAACAGCCAGCACATTGAGTTTTTTATCAGCTAATGATTTGGAAATGAGCGTATCCGATTGTAATTGCTTCTGTGCCAATTCGCAACTATGACAGCCGGGCGTATAAAAGAAAACGATAGTAAAGTCCGCTTTTAATTGAAATAAATTCAGATATTCACCATCGACAGTTGTTAAATGGATATTGGTAGCCGATTTACCAATTCGGTTTTTATAGAGCAACTTGAGCTGAAAGCGAGGCGAAATTTTTTGTGTTTCCGAAATGACTTTTGAAGCTATCAGTTTTTCGAGTACCGGAATATACAATTCATCGTTTCGCAAAGGCGAATTTGGTTCGTAGAGGTATTTTTCCGAAACTTTTGCCACAAATAGCAGCCATGAATCTGTGTTATCAGTTTTTGCCAAAAGCGAATTTATACTTTTAATGGCATTGCTCAGTGGCGATTTTTGCAGCAAAGCCACAAACTCAACAAAAAAAGGTTCAAACTTTTCGGGAGATTGCAGCACAAGTGAATCGCCAAAATCAAAATTATCCCAAAAATGCAGGGTAAAGTAGTTTCGTTGTTCAAAAGTGTCGGTTATCAACACAGGAATAGTTGGATATGGGAACTGAATTGATGTATTTGTTTTCTCATTTTTCAGGTTCTCGTTCGTATTGCTTTTAGTGCAATTGCTTAAAAGCAAAACCAGAAAAAAAAGTATAATTGTATTGAAATATTTTCGATGAAATACTTTCATATTTACCAATTTACAAAACATCCATTTTTAATAACAGGTACAAAAATACAAATAAATGCGGTTCTTTTTCAACAGTATAAAATAAAATAACTAAAAGGGAATAATTAACAACAAACGAGTAAATTTTTCGTAAACGATTACAATCATTTTTGGGTACTGTAATCAATCAAAAACGTCCCAAAATCATAATTATTTTGCAGTTACACAAAATTAGAATTATTTTTGAGAATGTTATAATGGCGATAAAAGCAAAACTTTATAACATAAAAAAATCAAAAACTATCAATTTAAAATCCGCATGAAAAAAAACAGCTTTATTTTACTATTCATTTTGTTCGCAACTTACATTTCGGGGCAGATTAACGTAGCTAAAAACCAACAAATACTGGCAAGCCCGGAAAATCCAACAAAAACCGGCTCAACTCAATATTTGACAGATGGAATTGTTTCCGACCAATCGGTGTGGGCAAGCAAAGATGCGACTAAAACCCTGCTAACTATTGGTTTGGAAAAGGTATCACGATTGGGAGGTGTGCATATTTACCTTCGTATGCCCAAATCGAAACCGGTTGAGGAACTTCGTGTGGAATTTAAAAACAAAAATCAATGGCAAACTATACCATCGACAAATGTTACCGGCAATAAATTCAACGAAATTGCCCTGGCATTCGATGCCACTGTAGATGTGGTTACCGATAGTATTCGCATTGTTTTGAACAAAACCCGCAACGAAAATTTTGTGGTGAGTGAGATTTGTATCTGGCCCGAAAACAAAACAGGTTTACCTCCTTTTGGAACCGATGTTACCGGCTATACAGGTCCGATAGAGCCACACATTCCCAAAATTTACATCAATCAGAGTGGTTATAATTTGAATAAACCCAAACGTTTTACAGCTCCATTGTCCGACGAAGGAACCATTTTTAGTATTGTAGAAAAAGGAACTTCCACATCACTTTTTAGTGGAAAAATAACAAACAAAGCCGGTGATTTTTCGGCTTTCAATCCAATAAGCGATAAAGAATATGTGATATTGGCCGACACTTTTAAATCTTTTCCTTTCCGCATTGGTATGTGGTGGTTGGAGCGCGTAACCTATCAGAATGCCATTAACTTTATGGTTGACAGTCGTCATTATGTGGGCAATTACACCCAGAAGTGCCGTGGAAGTTACAGCTGGCGCGACGACTCACATTTTGGGTGGGAGCTCCACACACTTGTACCTCAATATCTATCCAATCCGACAGCTTACGAACGCATGCCTCAGCAAGTTAAATACCAGGTTCCAACCGACACTACCCTGTGGGGCGCACTAAAACCCTACGACGAAAGTGCACCCGATATTGTAAAACTCATACATTGGGGAGCCGATGTAATTGTTTCGCAAAAGTTAACACACGAACATTTCAAAGGACAATTGACTTATTTTCTGTATGCATGGCCATATATCAAACAATGGTTGCCACAGCAAAACTACGATGCGGTAAAGAAATATGCGTTGAGCGTTTGGCAATTAGAAAAGCCTGATCATGTTTATGCCTACAACGAAAGCCCCGAACATAATATGCTCATGCTGAAAACACGTGTAGGTAGTACAAAAGGTGCTTTGCCTCCCGGCGCTTCCATTATCCCTAATCTCATGATGTACGAAGTAGCTAAACGAGATGGCATGAAAGATGCCACGATTTACTTCGATGCAGCATACAATCAGGTGAAATGGATCATTGAGAAATTGGACTGGAACGAACCGCTGAACACCAAAGGGCAGCGCATGAGTGAATTTATTACCATGACAAGTCTGTCTTATATGCTTAAACAATATCCCGACCGCGCACCACAGGGCTTAAAACAAAAAATGGCTGATTGGGCAGATGTGGTCATTCGCAGGTCGGATAATATGTGGGATTTCCGAAAATTAGACGATAAAGATCAGTGGTGCCCCACAGGCAACTTACCGCAACATTGGAACGAAGTGGGAAATTTGGTAGGATTTCCGGCAGCGGCTCTGTCAATGATTGAATTTCTGGACGACAAAACAAAGGCCGAACGCTTAATGCAAATTACTCACGCTCAACTCGATAACACATTCGGGCGAAATCCGTGTGGTCGCCATTGTTCGTACGATGCTGTTGCCGAAATTGAAGGTGCTGATTTGGGTTGGTACAGCGAATATCAGGGTGGTATCGGTCAACTCGAAAATGCCCGTTTTGTAATAGAAGCTTCTCCCAAAAATGCCCATTACCCGTATCACCCGGAGCGTGGCAATATTGGTTGGAGTGAAGGTTGGGTATCGTTTAATGTGGCTTACAACCTGAGCCTAACCTATATGGCAACAAACGATACCGAATGGTCGGCTACACGAAACAAAGGAAAAATAACGCTAAAACTAAAGGTGCCATTGAATTTTAATTACAACACCAAAGAATATGTTTGGGTAAATTTAAAAAACAAAAAAGGCAAAGTAACAAAGCTGAAACTAACCGAAGAAACTGAAAATTCGGAATGGTTTACAGCGACCATTAAGTATCCGGGCAAAAAATCCACGGCAAGTTACGGATTGGGATATTTTGAAAAAAGCATTCAACTTTAATTTTTTAAATTACAGATTAATAAATTGATAAATATAATTCAGATTTAGTACTTAAAATATGAAGAAAACAGTTTTGACAACTTTCGCAATGCTGACGAGTTGTATTTTGCCGGCACAGGTTACACATTCGCCTTATGTGCCTGCAAATTACGAAATGGTTTTCAACGATGAATTTGAAAACCCAAGAGCCAAGTTTTCAAACTGGAAACCCGACGACAGAGATGGACGAGGAGATGAATGGAAATCGTATGCTATCATCGAAAACGGTGTGATGAAATTGAAAAATCTTAAACTGGAAACTCCAACTCCATCGGGACGAGCTTTTACAGCACCTACCTGTTCGAGTATTAAACAATTTAAATACGGTTATTTTGAATGTCGCTACAAATATGCTGCCTCTACCGGCTTTAATAATTCATTTTGGCTTCTCAATTCGGGCACTCAATTAAGCAAAGATTACATAGAGATTGATATCAACGAAGGTCAGATGGATGAAGGTGGAAAGCGAAATATGGCATCGTATCTGGCTGCCGGAGCGCAACCAAGCTGGGACCAGGTGCGTCCGCTTACGCTAAACCATACACATGGTGGCATTAGCAAAGCAGCGTACAAATACTACGATATCGATTTAAGTGCCGATTTTCACATCTACGGCTTTTTATGGACACCCGACACTTTAAGTTATTATTTTGATGGAGAATTACTGTTGAAACATCCAAACAAACGCGTGTATAACACAGAGCCTGTGTATAGAATGCTTAACTACCCAATATGTATCTATTTAAGTAGTATGAACGATGCTTCTATTCCAGGGTTTTCTAAAGCGGTAGAATCATCGATGGATGTGGATTATGTACGTGTGTATCAATTGCCCGGAAGCACCGATGGCACTCCTCCGGCAAGTGGTACCAATTTGCTTAAAAATGGTGGATTTGGTTTGTACGATATTGAAGATTATGGTGGCAACATGTATTCCTGGAATTCAGGAGTTGGAAATATTGACAGTACTTTTTACTCTTCTACTGTTACCGAAGCACGAACTTCGCCACTTTACATGCCCAGCCAGAATATCAATGTGTTGACAGCCGGCGATTACAATCTCACTTTCAGAGCTCGAGTATTTGATGCTACAGCCAACTCGGCTTCGTTGCGATTAAAAATCAGCAATAGCGATAATTTGTCAACATCCATGATTTCTAAAGTTACAGCTGTTTCAGGCGGTGGTGGTATATCGGGTTCCGAAGTGGTTATAACGAAAGCACATGCACCTGTTTTTAAAAATTTTGCTTATCGCTTTACTGTGGCGACTACCTCAACCACAGCCACTTATACACGTGTTATGTTTTACCAAAACAACACTCAGGGAGCAGCCACTTTTCAGTTGGATGATGTAGTAATTTCACCTGTTGCACCTTCGGCTGTTACTGTAGTAAAGTCAGATTTTAAGGTCATTGGTGGAAAAGGAAAAATATCACTTATAAGCGATGTAAGCGGGCTCGATATTGCTGTTTATTCGTTGACAGGCGTACAAACGAAACAAATTTCTGGCATTCAATCAAAAGATATTTCCATAGAAAAAGGGGTTTATCTGGTGCAGGTTAAAAATGGGAATACTTTTTATGATATTTCAAAAGTGGTAGTGCTATAATAGTTAATATAAATAAGAAATCTTGTCTAAAAAATAAATCAATGAAAATCACAAAAATTACAATTCTGATTATTCTCTCCGTTTTTCAAAATAGTATATTTGCCGAAGCTCCGGCAGGTAAAGGTTACACCCTTATTTACAACGAAGAATTCAAAGGCGACACTTTGAATACAAACGACTGGATTTACCGCGAAGGTCGCCGCGAAGGTCTGGGTTGGGTCGACGGATTTAATGCCAAAGAGAATGTGTATGTAAAAGATGGAGCATTGCACATTGTTTGTCGGCGCGAAAAACTGAACGGTCGTTGGGAAAATACCGGTGGTGGCATTATCAGCAAGCGCGATTTTGGCTACGGCTACTACGAATGTCTGTCGAAGCCTTTTATGGCTGGACGTGGTGTACATACATCGTTCTGGCAACGGGGAAGTCAGCGAAATAACAATGATATTTTTGAAATTGACTCTTATGAAATAGACTCAAAAACCTATATAGCAACCAATAATCTGTACATGAATCTGGCCCCAAAAGGTATGAAATATTCACCCTGGCCACATCGAGCACAGATTGAATTTACATTGGATAAAGACGGTTGGTTTCTGGATGGATATGAATACACCCCTGAAGGAGTAACTTTTTACGACAATGGAAAAGTGGTGGCAAAAGCGGAGTGGTATCAACTAACAGCCAATCAAATGGTGTGGCTTACTGCTCTAAATGGCGTAGGAAAACTCGATACAATAGCGCAGCCGGGCGAGTCGGTTTTTAAATACTTTCGCTATTATGCCAAAGATTACACGGGTGTTAATTTGTTGCCTAATGGAAATTTTGAATTTAATCAGGATAGGATTGATTTGAATAAACCTGTTTCCTGGACTCCTTCGGGCTCAAAAGATGCTGTTAAGATTGTAGAAGGAAGTGCATTTCGCGACAAATACAAACTTCATGTAGGCAAAAACGAATCTTTTGAAGCATCGGTAACTCAGCCGCTTTATTACATTATGAATGGTCGTTATCAGCTTTCGGCTTATGTTCGTACTTCTTCCAGTCTTAAAAAATCTGTAATCCTGGTTTCGGGCTTTGGTGGAGTTGACCTGCTGTTGCCCATAAAACCATCAAAAAACTGGACAAAAATTGAACTTCCAGCAATTGAGGTAAAAAACAATCAGATTTCTTTTGCTTTAGAAGTACAAGGTAATGCAGGCGAATGGGTCGAAATTGATGATATACAATTTATGAAACCTGCGCTGAAAGGTCAGAAATTAGCTAAGCAACCACCATTTTGGGAAAAGAATGCCCCAATATGGCAATTAGCTATTCACGAACCAATCAACTTTATCGGCGATCAGAAATTTTATTTCTTCGACCGAAATGTTGGTTATGGCGATTCTATTTCAGTTAATTTTGCGCTAAACGCTGCTGTAATGGCAAACACAGTTCCGATTGCCCGAATGCCTAAATCCGGAAATTCTGGTTGGGCAATTAAATTGCAGCAGGATGGTTCGTTGGTGTTTTGTATTGGCAGTTCAGCTACCCATCACGATGTGGTTGTACCCAAGGTTTATTCAGCAGGAAAGCCGGTAAATATAAGCTGCGAATTTTTGTCGGGAACAGCTCGTGTTTATGCCAATGGTAAGTTGCTAAAAACGGAGAGCGGCATTTCTCAAAACACAAAAGATGCAACCACTGCCGGAAGATTAGGAACTGTTGATCAGAATTTTGATGCGGTAGGTGCAGTAGTTATGGTAAATGAAAATAAAACAGTTGAACGCGAAAAACTACATAACTTCAAAGGTACTTTGCAAAATGTGAAAATATATAATCGGGTTTTGAGATAGATAGAGCAAAGAACAAAGATTAAAGATTAAAGACGAAAGAAAAAAGCTTGATTAACTACATTTATTCTAAAACAAAACTGTTAATAATAACAAAATATAGAACTCCAATGAAAAGGAAAATCTTATTTTTATCATTACTATTTTTCGCATTGATTTTCAGTAATTTATTTGCCGGAAATAAAATTCAAAAATCCAACATCCCAACATCTTACAATGTGGTTTGGGACTCACCATCGCCCGATGCGTGGGAATCGATGCCGCTTTCGGGTCGATATGGTGCAGGTGCCAATGTGTGGGTGCAGGATGGTGCTTTGTGGCTCTATCTGGCTCACAATATGGCTTACGACGAAGAAGGGCGTTTAATGAAATTGGGTGCATTGCGCATTACTCCTGCCAACGGAGCGTTTACTGATTTGGCTTCGTTCAAGCAAGAACTCGATTTGGCTTCGGGAGCTATATTTATCAATGCAATATCAAAAAAAGGAGCAAGCCTGAAAATGAAACTTTGGTTTGCCGACGACAACCTGATTATTGAGTCCGCTTCAAAACAAAAAACTGCTTTTGAGATAAGTTTTGGTACCTGGCGCGATAAAACCCGCGATAGTTTACACATTGACATGGGAAAGCGGAAACATACCCTGCGTGCCGATAGTGTAAGCATGAGTAATGCCGGAATTGTGTGGAATCACAGCAATGCAAACTATCCTTCGACCCTTGAAAGCGAGTTGAAAAAACAATCAATTGACCCCAAAAGCATCACGAATCCGACACTGAATAATGTGTTTGGAGGTGCCATTGTTTGCAACAGAACACTATTGCCACAAAATAAAACAGCCGTAAACTGGCAACTTTGGAAAGGCGCTTCATGGAGCATGAATACTTCGGCTGAAAAGTCGCACACCATGGTAGTGGCATTGCGGGCAGGTCAAAATGAGCAGCCACAGTCATGGTTGACTCAGGCTACAAGTCTTCTGAAAAAATCGAATTTGAAGATAGCCGCTGCTAAAGAAGCTGTGCGTTGGAACGAATTCTGGAGTCGCTCATATATCCATATCAACAACGAAAAACCCGCTTCCGATTCAGCACGAATTGTAAGCCGTAACTATCAGCTTTTCCGTTATATGCTGGCTACCAACCAGAATGGAAAGTTACCACTGCTTTTCAATGGAGGTGTTTTTACCGTGGATAATTTCAATAAAATAAAGGGAAATAACAACAATGAAGTAGGACGTAAGCGCATTGACCCATCAACTCCCGACCTCCGCCATTGGCTATTTTGTGGATTTATGGCACAAAATCAGCGTTGGCTGGGCTGGCCAACCATTATGAATGGCGATACCGATTTATTAGAAGCTTCGAATGCTTTTTACCGCATGCATACCGCTTCGGGCAGTTCGCGCGCGAGAGGATTGGGAGCTCAGGGGGTGGTTTTTCCCGAAGCTATTCAGGTGTGGGGACTCACCTGGTATCCAACACCTACCGGACAATGTGGGGCAGAACACCTGAAATATGCTTTTGCCATGATGCTCGAAAATGCCTGGATGGCATTGCACGGACATACTACCTTGGGTAAGGATATTAGCGCCGATATGGAATGGATAAAAGGAACGGTAAAGTTCTTCGATTCGTATTATCGTAACGAAACCAAACGCCTCACGGGCAGCGAGTTGGATTCAACAGGTCGATTGAACATTTTCCCTGCCAATTCCATAGAATTATTAGTCGGTGCCAAAAATCCGATTGAAGTTGTTGCCGGTTTGCGTCGTGTGAGCGATGCCCTTACCAAGCTTCCTGAGAATTTGGTGTCGAACGAAGAGAAAAACTATTTTAAAAACGTGTACAATATTCTTCCAGAATTGTCTTTAGGTGAAAAAGATGGAAAAGCCATTCTGAAACCGGCATTTTCGTGGGAAAAAGAATATAATATGTGGGAACTGCCCGAATTGTATGTCGCCTGGCCCTATCGCATAAAAGGTGTTTCGCACCCCGGCACAAGTCAGCTTCTTCAGAATACGTGGGATTTATTACCTAAAAACAGGGCAGAAAAAGTTACCCGCGACTACTCATGGATGCCCGTTGCCGTGAATATGGCAGCTATGGGCAATACCCCCGAAGCCACAAAACGCATATTGGCAAAACTCGGAAATTTCAATCCGCAGTCTCGTTTTCCGGCATTTTTTGGCCCCGGTCACGACTGGGTTCCCGACCACAACTGGGGCGGTTCGGGCATGGTGGGCTTGCAGGAAATGCTCATGGCTGCTGACCCATACGGCGATGGTAAAATTTACTTGTTACCAGCCTGGCCTGCAAAATGGGATGTGGACTTCAAACTTCATGCTCCGCAACAAACAATCATAGAAGCCAGTGTAAAAAACGGCAAAGTGGTTTCGCTGAAAGTAACCCCCGAATCGCGCCGCAAGGATGTGGTGTTGAATCCGGATTTTGGAATGTAAAGTTTTAATGCTAAATAAATAATGATAACTACAAAAAAAATCATTCTTTCTCTGCTCTTAATCAGTCAGTTGACTTACGCACAGCAAACCAATGCACAGACAGCACAATTTAGTGAAATGACCACGCTCGACCAGTTCGGCGGTCCATCGTCGGGTGTTTATAACCCCACTCAAGTCGAAATGGAACGCATTGGCTGGTTTCGCGATGCTAAGTTCGGGATGTTTATGCACTGGGGGTTGTACTCCCAAATGGCCGGATACTGGAAAGGCGAAATAGTAAAAGGTGGAGAGTGGGCAATAAAAATGAATAAATTACCCATCGAGGAATATCGTGCTTTGGCCAATGATTTTAATCCTGTAAAGTTCAACGCCAACGAATGGGTGAAGCTGATAAAAGCCGCAGGGATGAAATACCTGGTAATAACTGCAAAGCATCACGATGGTTTTGCGATGTTTAGGTCGGCGGCTTCTGCTTATAACATAGTGGATGCAACCCCGTTTAAGCGCGACCCAATGAAAGAATTGAAGGAAGCTTGTGACCGATATGGGATTAAATTCGGACTCTATTACTCACATGCGCAGGACTGGAATGAGCCCGATGCGTATGGCAACAACTGGTCATTTGGCGATTACAAAGGTAATATGGATGCCTATCTCGAAGCGAAAGCGTTGCCACAGATTAAAGAAATATGCACGCAATACAAACCCGACATTGTGTGGTACGATACTCCCGGAGGCATGAATATTGAACGTGCACGGCGGGTATCGGAAGTTACCCGACAATGTGCTCCTAATGCGCTCATTAATAGTCGTATTTTTAACACCAAAGAAGCTGGAATATGGGATTATATGAGTGGAGGTGACAACGAAGGTTTTCCGCAATATCATAATGTGCCTTGGGAGCTTTGCGGAACCATGAACCGCAGTTGGGCATACAAAAAGTGGGATACTGATTTTCGCCCCGTAAGCGAACTGCTTTATCATCTGATAGATGCTGTTTCCAAAAACGGAAATTATTTACTCAACGTGGGTCCCACCTGCGAAGGCGAAATTACAGAGCCTTATGCCAAGCGTTTGCTACAGATGGGCGAATGGCTTAAAGTGAATGGCGAAGCGGTTTACGGATGCAGTGGAACAGCTTTTGGAACCGAATTTGGCGATTATCAAACCCTTGGTGGCAAAAAGAAATTTGTGGCAAAACCAGCTGACTGGCGTTGTACTACCAAACCTGGGAAAGTATATATTCACATCTTCAACTGGCCAAAAGATGGCAAAGTAGAATTACCTGCATTAAAAGCTAAAATCAAAAAAGGCTATTTGTTGACCAACCCGAAAGCGAAAGTGAAAGTAAAACAATCGGCCAATGGCATAGTGCTTACAGTGCCAAAAGCAGCACCCGAAAATTTTGCAACGGTTATTTGTTTAAGTATTTAAAGATTATAACACAAAATATCTATCATGAAAAAACAACTCAACTTGCTTGTTGCAGCTGTACTATTGGCAACAACGATTTTCACCTCGGCAGCAGCTCAGATAAAGGCATCCAAGGCTTCATCGGTCGCCGATGCCTCACTCGAAAATGATTTTCTCAATCCGCCCATATCTGCTCGTCCTTATGTGTGGTGGCATTGGCTCGGTTCCAATTTCTCCAAAGAAGGTATCACTAAAGACCTCGAAGCCATGAAGGCAGCCGGTATTGGTGGTGCTACTATTTTCAATATTTCATCTTCGGTGGTCGAAAGTCATTTGCCCACGCTCAATAATCCGTGGCCTGATCAAACGTATCGCAGTCCAAAGTATTGGGAAGCCGTGCGCCATGCCGCTTCCGAAGCACAAAGGCTGGGATTGGAACTTGGGTTGCACAACACGGTGGGTTATTCTACTACCGGTGGTCCGTGGATTGACGAAGAGCGCAGTATGCAACGTGTGGTTTGGAGCGAAACAGCCATCAGTGGTGGTGTAAAAGCTTCGGTTAAACTGGCTGCACCCACTTTTGTTGCCGACGAAGGTTGGGGCAAAACGGGACGACAAGTGTCGTGGTTCAGGGATTTCGCTGTGCTGGCAGTTCCTGCCGATAAAACGCCTATTAAGCTTACCGAAGTGTTGGATATTACCACCAAAATGGATGTCAATGGTAATCTGAACTGGACAGCTCCTGCCGGCAAATGGATGGTTTACCGATTGGCACACGCTTCTACCGGTCGTCCGCCACACCCTGTGCCCGATGATGTGATTGGAAAAGTATTGGAGGCTGATAAAATGAGCGTGGAGCAAACCAAATACCATTGGAATCAGGTGATAAAGCCCATGAAACAGCATCTTGGCCCATTTTTAGGAACAAGTATGAAACATTTTTTGATTGATAGTTACGAAGCCGGTTATCAGAATTGGAGTCCGAATTTCCGTAAGGATTTCAAAAAATTGAAAGGCTATGATCCGCTTCCGTGGCTGATGACGTTTAACACCACGGTGAAGAATGCTAAAAAACCCGCTACGCCAAAAGATACTATTTTCCCACGTGAACGCATTGTGGAGTCACAGGAGTTGAGTGCCCGCTTTGAGGCAGATTATAAGGATGTTATCAGTCAGTTATTTTATAAAAATGGTTGGAAACCGGCTTCGGATATGATTAAGGCAGTTGGTATGACCTTGCAGCACGAGGCCTATGGCGGTCCGTTCAGTACGGTAGAAGGTTCAGCTTTGGCCGATTTACCGATGTGTGAATTTTGGAGTGGTCGTAAAACATACATAAACCCCGTCGTAACAGGAGCTGCCAGAGCAGCCGGAAGGACGATAATTGGCGCTGAGGCTGTAACTGGTCCACCGGCTTATTCCAAATGGACGGAAGTTCCCTCTTTCCTGAAACCGACTCTCGATGGCGGGTATGCCGGAGGTGTTAACCGCATGATTTTGCATCATTGGGTACATCAGCCTTTCGACGATAAATACCAACCCGGATTGGGTATGGGCTGGTGGGGAACACATTTTAATCGCCACCAAACCTGGTTTGAGCCCGGCAAAGCTTTCTTCCTATACATGACTCGCGTTCAAGCCATGCTTCAAAAAGGCGAAACCACCATTTATACGCTCAGTGTAGGAGGAAGTGCTGCTTCGTCGGATATTATCAGCAATGATGTATTGTTAAATGATATTCGTGTGGTCAATGGAAAAGTTGTGCTTCCATCAGGTCGTAGTTATTTTGTACTTCAGGTTCCTCACGATAGTAAATTATTGCCCGAAGTGGTTGCAAAAATAGAAAAATTGCTTCAGCAGGGAGCTACGGTGGTGGCCTCAGTGCCAACGGCATCGCCAAGTTTAGCGGGCTATCCGGAATGCGATAAAAAGGTAAAAACAATCGCATTGCGTGTTTGGGGCGACAAAAAAGAACCTATCCGCAAAATTGGAAAAGGAACACTTTATACTAATGCTTCAGGAAACGGATTGCAAAACGCCCTTGATGATTTGGGATGTGTGGAACCTGTAAAACTGACAAATCCAGATCAGGATATCCGCTTAATGCAGCGCACCAATGGCTCGGCAAGTTGGTTTTTTGTTGCCAATTTAGGCGAAGAAAATAAGAATATTACGGTTTCTTTTGCTGTCAGCAATTTATTACCTGAGCTGTGGGATGCCGAAACAGGCAGCATTGTTGTAGCTCCTGAATGGCGAAAAACAGGCAACAGAACTGAGGTTGATCTCAATTTATCGAAAAGCAAATCGGTGTTTGTGGTATTCCGCAAAACAATTCCGGCCGGAACCGACCAAGTGGTTGGAGTAGATGCACCGACCGGATACAAACTTACCGCTTCGCAAAATGGTGTGGCTCGTCTGGAATCGACATCGGCGATGAAAGGTACGCTTCGTTTTGCTTCAGGCAAATCGCAACCGTTTGAATTGACATCAGCCGACACCATTAAAGTGAGCGACGCATGGGATGTACGATTAAAAACGCCTGTATCAAACGAATTTACAGTACAACTGCCAAAACTCGAATCGTTGGCTTTAAATGCCAATAAAGATATCAAATACTTTTCGGGAACAGCAACGTATAAAGCCACGGTTGAAATACCGGCAGCAGCTTTCAAAAGCGGACAGCGTTTTCATCTCAATTTGGGCGAAGTGTACGATATGGCTACAGTTACCATCAACGGCAAATCGCAGGGTGTGTGGTGGAATCCGCCTTTCGCAGGTGATATTACCGATGCCTTGAAAGCGGGTAGCAACACCATCGAGATTGCCGTAACAAACTCGTGGCACAACTTATTGGTGGGTGATGAGCAATTTCCGGCCGATTTTGAATGGGGAGTAGACCGTGGAGCGAATGGTCGTATGATGAAGGGTTATCCCGATTGGTTTGTGAAAAACCAGCCGCGTACCGAGCAAAACCGCAAAGGATTTGTAGTTTGGTACTATCATCGCCAGGACACGCCGCTTAAGCCGGCAGGATTGGTTGGCCCGGTAAATATTTTTATTAATTCAACAGTAACGGCTATTCCTTAACCAGCAATAATATGAAAAAATCACTAATTATCTTATCACTCATTTTTGCAGCATGTTTTGTTGCAACGGCACAGGAACTTATCAAAGACAAAAGTTTTGATGCTTCTGTTAAGGATTTGTACAATCCTTCCACGGGCGATCCGGGCTGGTGTAGTTACAAAGCATATCCTACCACAGGTACAGCCACATTTACCTCTTCCATTATTACCGAAACAAGCGGAAATAAATATTATCAATGCGTAACAACCACAGCAAGTGATGTTTATCAACGGGCATTAGCTCAATACACGGCACAAAAAGCCATTCCTGCCAAATATAAACTTACGTTCAGAGCAAGAGCCACAGCAGGTAATTTTTATTTAAAACTCAGTACACAAACCGATGTAGGAACTTTGCTTCCCGCAAATATGACTGATGCAACATCAGGTATCACCTTATCCAGCGGCAAACTTGTAATTACACCTACGACCACCTGGCAAACTTATTCGTGCATATTTGACATGCTCCCATCGGCGGAAGATTATATTCGTATTTTCTTTACATTCGACAAAATCGGTACCTTCGAAATTGATGATGTTGACTTGGTTCTTTCTGGCAATACACTTGTCAGTTCCATCAACATCAGTAGTCGTCCGGCGGGTATCAGTACAATTACTACTGCCAAAGGGAGCGTACAATTAATCCCTGTACTGTTGCCAACCACTGCCACTTACCGAAAAGTAAACTGGACAATCAGCGATAGTCGCATTGCAACCATAAGCGAAGGTGGAATGGTGGCTGCTGTTCAAAACGGCACTGTTACCGCTTATGCCACTACACGCGATGGTTCAAATTTAACAGCATCGTATACCATTACCATTACCGGCAATCCATTGGTAAATCAAATAAATGTTACAGGGCAAAACAATGCAAGCACAATTACAACAGCTGGTGGCACACTCCAAATGCTGGCCGATGTATTGCCTGCCGATGCTGCCGAAAAAAGAATTGTTTGGTCGGTGGATAAACCTACTTATGCCAGCATTGATGGCAACGGACTTCTAAAAGCTAAAGCAAATGGTACCGTGATAGTTACTGCTACTGCCATCGACTTGTCGGCCACAAAAGGCTCGGATACAATTACCATTACCGGTAATGCGGAATATGCCCCAACTTACCGGTTGGCCACCCGTTTTACCTATTTTTACAACGACTCCCTGACCACTTACAATAATGCATCGAACTGGTCTACATACACCAAAATGAAAAATGGCGCCAATTATTCCTCAACCACCACACCCGGCGAATATGTGCAATACACGCCTAACTTGCTCGGAATATCCGGCGATGTAGATGTGTTGATTTATAAAAATACAAGTACATCGATATTTGATACTCGTGCCCGAATTGAGGTTTTTCACAACGGGAAAACGGATGTGGTGTATGCCAATTTGAATAGCACCCGCGACGATTATTACAGTGTGGGAATGTTCGACTTTGTAGCTGATGGTACGGAATATATTCGCATTGGTCGCGAAGTGACGGGAATAGGTGTTACTCCAGCGCTTCCTATTCGTTTGGATGTGTATTACGACACGCAAACCCGTCCGCAAATGACCCAGCAAGCCACCGAGAATGTACCCAACGGCTATACGCAAACCGGAACTTGGCGAAATTCAACCAAAACAGGTTATCGTACGTTTGCCGCACCGCAGGAATCGAACACCGCAGGTTCGGTAGCCATCTGGAAACCGGGGAATATGGATGCCGGGAAATACATGATTTATGCCTATCGCCCAAATATAAAAACGGATGATAAATATGAAATTTTTCATGATTCAAAAGTGGAATTTGTTTATCTGAGAAATCTGACACAATCGAACCTGAATATTGACTCCAAAAATGGATCTCCAACCAATCCTATGGGCGATGCAGGATGGTGTAAATTAGGTGTTTTCGAATTTTCGGGAACGGGAAACGAATATGTTCGTTTGACTAAAAACAGCACCGACACCACCTTCAACGATTGCATGATGTTCGAAAATGTACAGTTCGATGGTACAATTTTGCGACGTACAGTGGTAACAACCAACCCGTACACCGATGGACTTTTTACCGGCACTTATCCCGCTACTTTTGAGGCGAAAGAAGCTGCGGCTACCATTGCTCCCGGGCTTTCGTTGCAGGGTGCCGATATATGGAGCAATTATTCCACCGGAATGTATGTCGGTTCAACGGCTTATTCCAGAGATATTATACTTAAAAAAGGGACGTCGACTCCTCATTTTGTAAATCCGCTGATTACCGAACCCGGCGAATATGAACTATCGTTGTATGCAGGTTACCCTCCCGGAGCGGGTTCGTTTACCATCAAAACAGGAGCCGGAAGTAAAAGCTTTTCAGTATCAACTTTCCCGCAATTTAAATTTACACCCATTGGTAAAGCCACGTTCAATGGTGGTTTGGCCGACGAATATATTCAAATGAATATTGCCCGTTTTGGCGATTTGTTGTTGGAAAAAAATATTTCCAACGGAGCAATTCTCAAGCAAGTGGCGGTTACGTCATTCCCTTATTACAGTGAAAAAACATTTGCCGATACCAAAGGAATTCCTGCTGCTCACGACATCAGCGTGATGGTGAAAAAAGGATTAATGACACCCGTAAACGAAACAACATTTGCGCCGAACGCAGGAATGACAAGAGCTGATTTTATAACTTCTATGGTGAAAATGCTTGGATTAACGGCAAATACTACGTTGCCCACTTACAGCGATGTATTGAGTACCGATATAAACAAAGGATATATAGGCACTGCCAAAAAGAATGGTTTGTTGTACGGTTTGCCCGATACTACCAAAATTTATCCCGACCAAACCATTACCCGCGAAGTGGCGGCTCAGTTTATGCTTAATGCCATGGAGTATTCGGGACGTTATACCAATGTTCGGAATCTGTATCAAACCAATCATACACAATTTTTACTGGCTTATCCCGATGCAGGCTCTATCAGCGAATTTGCCCGCGAAGCAGTGGCACGTATGGCGGAATGCCGGATGTTGAAAACTGCTGAAAATAAATTACTTCCAAAACAAACACTTACCCGTGCCGAAGCGGCTTCGTTACTCAAAGAGTTTAAAGAAAATATTCTTGGCTCAGGCCCGACCTATCGCAAATGCGACTGGGAGCTTACTTTCTTCGATGAATTTGATGGTAACCAGCTCGATTTTACGAAATGGGGTTGCGACGATTATGTGCGCTTTGCGCCTTATTCGGCCAAATGGAAGGAAAACTGTGTGGTGGAAGATGGTGTATTTAAAGGATATAATTACTTAGACAATCATAAAGTACCTTACAGCAGCGGAAATATCACATCAAAATTTGTCCAAAACCGTGGTTTCTTCGAAGCCCGTTACAAATATCCGAAATGTTACGGTTCGCATACTTCATTCTGGTCATCGGGTGGTGGTTCCGGCGATAACAATTACAACGAAGGTGCATATCCAAATTTAGTAGGAACGAACAATTATTTTTTGAAAGAACCTTACCGCAGTCAGTACGGATTTCAATCAGAAGATAATTTGTCGGCGGACTTTATTACAAATGGTGGATATACCGGCGAAGATGATATTTTTTATACATGGAATGGCAAACCTTATGGCATTGTTAAACCATTATCGGATAAATGGAATACGACTAACATTGGTGGAATTTCAGGAATAGGTAATACTAATTCTGCTTATCCGGCTCAGTTAAGTACGGTTATTTCGTGGTTCGATGGTCCTATTGACCGTGATCAGATTGATGGAACATTCGCTGCCTGCGACTGGGTGCGCGTGTACAAAGAAGTGGTATGGAAACCCGAACTGAAACCCGAAGCTTGTCTGCCTGCACATCAGGCAGATAATCAGCCAATTAACGTAGCTCCTGTGCTGAAATTTAATAAAGCTATGAATCTGACAACCCTGACAACAGCCAACATTACGGTTAGCAAAACAGGGGGAGGTACAGTTCCAACATACAGCATACAGCAAATGACTCCGTTACGTTTCCGTATAAACTTCAAACAACCGCTCGATTTTAATGCCGAATATCAGGTTACAGTAAAAGCCGGCGTGAATGATGCAATTGGCAATGCCATGGTGCGCGATACGGTATATACCTTTAAAACAGAAGCGATTTCGGGCTTGGAAAACAGAAACGAAAACCTGAATACCTTGCAGATTTATCCTGTTCCTTCCACAGGATTGGTTTTTATCAATCATGCCGAACTTGCTTATGACCGAACTGAGGTAAAAGTGCTAAATATGACCGGACAAGTGGTGTATGCCAATAATTTCAACTCGTCGATGTCGAATCTGCAAATTGATTTATCGGAAATGGCGAACGGTTTTTATTTCCTGAATGTAAAAGCAAATGGGAAGAATAAATGCGTTAAAATAATGATAAGTAAATAGATGTAATTTTTTGAGAAAAAATTGGAACGCGGATTTAATCAAATGTATTTAAAAAAATGAATATCAAACTTTCTATTATACTTCTGTTTTTTGTCTGCGGTTTGCTGGCTCAAAACAACAAAGCCTCTTTTTCTTTCTTCCAATACACAGGAAAAGATGCCTGTTTCGAACAGAAAATCGACCCAAAAACACAGTACCGCAATCCCATTTTGACCGGATTTTATCCCGATCCGAGCATTTGTAGGCGGGGCAATGATTATTTTCTGATCAATTCCACGTTCAGTTATTTCCCCGGAATACCTGTTTTTCATAGCAACGATTTGGTGCATTGGAAGCAAATTGGCAATGCGCTCGATCGACCTTCTCAGCTCAAACTCGATGGGCTAGGAGTTTCTGGCGGTGTGTATGCACCGGCCATTGAGTATAACGAGCGAAATCAAACTTTTTACATTATCAATACGGTGGTGGGTGGTATTGGTAATTTTATTGTAAAAACCAAAGACCCGTTCAAAGGCTGGGACGAACCGATAAAACTGCCCGAAGTAAAAGGAATTGACCCATCGTTGTTTTTTGACGAGAATGGCAAAAGCTACATTGTTTGCAGTCAGGCAAGCCCGGCGCCTAAATGGAGCGGACACAGCGTAATATGGATGCACGAGTTTGATGCCGAGAATGACAAAGCTTCTGCCGAACGTGTGATTGTGGTAGATGGTGGGCCGGATACCATACAGCATCCGCGCTGGCTCGAAGGACCTCATATCTACAAGGTGAATGGCTGGTATTATCTGATGGCTGCCGAAGGTGGTACACAATCGGGTCACAAAGAGGTGATATTTAGAAGTAAATCGGCGAAAGGTCCTTACGTTCAGGGGCCAAATAATCCGATACTTACACAATTGGGACTTCCTGCCGAACGACCCAACAAAGTAACCAATGTGGGACATGCCGATATGATTAAAACGCCTCAGGGCGAGTGGTTTGCCGTTTTTCTCGGCTGTCGACCATACCCCGATGAACAGTTCAATACCGGTCGCGAAACATTTATGCTCCCCGTGAAATGGGTGGATGGCTTTCCTGTTATTCTGGAAAAAGGAAAAACAGTAGCTCCGGTAATTACAAAATCGAACATAGCCTCCAAAGGCGAAACACAATCGGGCAACTTCTCCTGGCGGGATGAGTTCGATAAACCAACACTCTGTATGAAGTGGCTGATGCTGCGAACACCCCGTGAGCAGTGGTGGAAAATAGCCAAAGGCAAACTGGAACTGGAGGTTCTTCCTCGTAGCCTGTCGCAAAAAGAAAACCCTGCATTTATTGCCCGCCGTCAGCAACATATTAATTTTGAAGCATCTACAGCTGTTCGTTTCACCCCAAAAACAGACAAAGAATTGGCAGGAATGGTATATTTTCAGAATGAGAAAAACTATTTTGTGATAGGCAAAACACTCAACAACAATAAGCAAGTAGTTGTTTTACAAAGTGTTGTCAATGGACTTGCTTCTGTTGTTGCCGAAAAAGAACTGCCTTCCGTGTCAGAAACTAATGAGCTGTTACTGTGCATTTCTGTCAAAGCTGGCGAAGCTTCATTCAGCTATTCATTCAAAGGTGAAAAATCAATTTTGTTGACCGAAAAAGTAGATATTACCAACCTGAGCACCAAAAAAGCCGGTGGATTTGTGGGTTCGGTGATTGGGATGTATGCCAATTCAAACTGAATTTTTTGTGCAGTTTTATATAAAGTTTCAGGTTAACTTTTACACTCAAAATTCATTTTACTGATGAGTTTTTGTCAGGAGAATCTTCCATATAAAAAATATTTCACTAATTAGTATCCGAAAAACTAACAAAGAGTCTGCAAAATAATAACAGCAGGCTCTTTTTTTGTGTCATTTCGTAAACGATTACAACGATTTTTCACCTTATGTAAACGATTACAATGTTAAAATTAAAATTGCACTGAATTCATTTTTCTAATACAGGAATATATTTGTTGTATAATTTCTTTGACAACAAACTATTCAAATTCAACAAATTAGTTAATTCTTTAATCATTTAATATTATGAAACAAAAACTTCTCTTTTTAAAAACGATGGCAGTATGTGCGATGCTGCTAATGGGAGTGAGTGCGAAGGGTGCTACGTACTATGTAAAGACAAATGGATCAACAGCATGGGCAAATGTGTCAGGAGGTACAGTTAAAGAACTTGGAGCTGGGAATGAAATTACAGCATTTACAACTATTAATGCTTCAGCTACAGGTACAGACACCTATTATTTTGCACCGGGCACATACAACATTAATGCAACTTTGGCTCTTACCACAGGTAAGATTTACGGTGGTTTCTCAGGTATTGAAAGTTCTGTTTCAGACTTAACAACGCGTGTAACTTCCGATTTGGATGGTAATGGAATAGTGGAACCATGGGAGTTTTCAAATGTGGTTACATTTACAACAAGTGCTACAAATTCAAAATATTCAGAATCTGGAAATAATCAGCGATTTGTCACTATTAGTGGTACAGGAGGTGAAGTTAATGGATTAACATTTAGCGATTACAATTATTACTATTCTACTGGTGGTAGTGGTGTTATTGTTTTGGGTCAGGTTGCAAATCCTCCTACAGTAAATACAACGGCCACGGCAGGAATTATGAATAATTGTATTGTACGTAAAATTAAAAACACGAATGGAAGTGGAATTATCATGATGACAAACGCAGCCTCTCAAATGAATCAGTGTTTAATTGAAGATTGTAATGTTACTGGTAGTGGCACAGTTTATCTAAATACTTATGGTGGCACTGTTTCAAACTCAGTTATTAGGAATAATTATGTAAGTGGAAATGGTGGTGCTGTATTCTTATCAGGTACTCTAGTTGCAGGTTCTGCTGCGGTAGTAAAAACCTGTGCAATTTACAACAATACTTCTGGTGGTGCTGGAGGAGCTATTTATGGTACAGGAACTACATCTACAAAGGGCATAGAGGTTATCAATTGCACAGTAGTAAATAATTATACTACTGCAACAACATTTAATGCTTCATCTGTAGAATTAATCAACAATGGGTTGATTGAAAACAGCATTGTGGTTTCTGATTTAAGAACAGAAGTTCGTCCTAATAATCCATGTAACTATGTGGTGAGTAGTATATATGGAGCTGCAGCAGGTAGCGCTCTTAGCCCATCAACTAACAATAACAACACTTCTGGCATCGCCGATGTTACAGCAAATCCAAAAACTACATTTGATAATTTAGGATTTAAAACTCCGACGACATTCATTGGAGCGGTAGGTAATGTAGGCGAAGCCAATTACGATGCAACAAAAGCAGGCAATATTAAAACCGCAAATTTTTCGATTACAAGTGCAACATCTGCGGCTGTAACTACTACAAGTTCTAATATAACCACAAGCTATACCGCCGATTCCAAAACAGTACCATTAGCCGGAACAGTTCCAACCAGTGATATGCTTGGTGTCTCACGTGGAAGTTCCTCTACTATTGGTGCATATCAGTATGTAGATGTTACTGCTCCCACCGTTTCAATTTCCTCTGACGAGCCTTCAACTACGAGCCGCAAACCTATACCCGTAACTATCACTTTTAACGAAAGTGTAACCGGTTTTGTGGTAGGCGATTTAACATTAGGTAATTGTACAGCCAGCGGATTTTCAGGTAGCGGAACAACTTATACTGTTAACTTACTCCCAACCGCATTAGGGACTGTTACTTTAGATATTGCAGCGGGTGTAGCAGCAGATGGTGCAACAAATGGGAATACAGTTGCTACACAGTTTACACGTACTTCAATTGCAAAAGAGTATTATGTACGTCCTACAAGTTCAAATCTTTGGTCATCTTTCTACAATTCAAGTCCTTCGCAAGTGATAACCAATAGTGCTTTTAGTGCTTTTGCAACAAGCAACACCACTGCCAGTGCAGTGGGTACAGCATTAGATACCTATTACTTTGCAGCAGGGAACTATACAACTCCAATAACTACTGCTCTTACAGGAGGTAAATTTTATGGAGGTTTCTCAGGAAATGAATCAACTATTGATTTGAATGCCCGTGCTACTTCCGATATTGATCAAAATGGAATTACCGAACCTTGGGAGCTTACAAATACTACCACTATTTCGGCTGCAAGTAATAATTATGCCGGAACAGCTACTACCGGTTCACGTTTTATTACAATTTCCGGTATCGGTGCAGAAGTGAATGGTATCACACTCACAGATTTTAATATGGGAAGCTATCCGGGGGCGATTGTGCTTGGGCAAGCTGCTACTACACCTTCAAATATTACCAATAACGAGGGTAAACTAACACGTTGTATCGTACGAAAAATCAAATCTTCTTACGGTGTATTAATGCTTACCAATCCCGCTTCGGTTGTAGATCAGTGCTTGATTGAAAACAATATTACAAGTAACACTTATGGTGCTGGTATTTATTTTAATAAATATGGAGGAGTTGTATCTAATTCAGTGATTCGCAATAACAAAGCAAACACTTCGGGAGGTGCTATTTATGCAGGAAATGGAGCTTCAGGTATAAATCTGAAGGCATTAGTGAACAATTGTGTGATTTACAACAACGAAGCCACAACAAATGGAGGTGCCATTTACGCAACTTCCTATTCAACATCCGAATCGGGAATTGAAATTGTAAATTCAACCATTGTAAATAACAAAACAGGTTCAGGCACTGCTTCGGTGGAGATAGTGAATAACGGTGTAATAGCAAACAGTATAGTTACCGGCGACCCTATTAGAGATATTAATGTTACATCGGGGTCAGGAAATTATATTGAAAGTGTAGCTTATAATACCAAAGGAGCCAGTTCTGCAACATTTAGTCCAGCTACAAATATGGCTTCAGGGAAAGCACCTGCTGATTTTGGATTTAAAACGCCTACAACTGTTCAGGGCTATGTAGGCATTGATGCCGGCACCACCGATTATATCAATGTACATAAAGCCAACTTTGCAATTACCAGTTCAACATCACCTGCTATTACCACAACAGGATTAACAACTGTTCCTGCAAGCTATGGTTCAACTATAAATATATATTCCACAATTTCTGCTACCGATATGATTGGTTTTAACCGAAGTGGAAACTATAATTTGGGTGCATATCAGGCAACCTACAATACTGCTCCTGGCGCTACAATTACAATTACGCAACCAACTACCATTGCTTCATTAGTTGTAAAAGCAAATAATAAACTCACCATCGACGAGAATGTATTAGTCACTATCGGCTCACTCACCCTCGAAAGTGATGAAAATGGTACGGCAACTTTGTTGAATAGCGGAACATTTACAGGTACACTTAATGCTAAGCAATACTTAGGTTCGGCACGTAACTGGTATGTATCGAGTCCGGTAAGTAGTGCAAGTGCTCCAGCCACTAATATGGATTATTATTACGAATACATGGAAGGTGGAAATAATACAAATGGTAATAATGAATGGGCATCGCAACCGGGCAGTCCAACCCTTTATTGGAAAGGATTAGCTAACGGAACAACCATGGAAGTTGGCAAGGGTTACATTGCCAAAACAAACGCAGGCACAACTGTTCAGTTTAGCGGTACGCCAAATAATGGCAATATTGAAACCACTTTTAATCTTACCCGTAACGATGCCAAAGGCAAAGGATTTAACCTCGTAGGTAATCCTTATCCTTCGTACTTAGATTGGAGTAAGTTGGCTGCGGCCAATACAAACCTTATGTCGACTGCGTGGTTTAGAACTCAGGAAACTTCAGAACAAGGTGGAGATTATACTTTTGCTTCGGTGAATGTTGAAGATCCGCAAGAAATAGAAATTGTAGCAAATAATGCAAACACCACAATAACGAAATATATTCCACCAATGCAAGCATTTTGGGTACGCGTAAAAACGGAAACTGAACCAACAACCATGAGTTTCACCAACCAAATGCGCGAACACCAACTCATTAGTGGTGATTTAATGAAAGCACCCAAAGTAAGTAAACGTTCACGCTTACGTCTGCTCCTTATGAATGGAATTGAAACAGACGAAACATTGATTTATTTCGACAGTAAAGCAACAAATGATTTCAACGGTTACGATTCTCCAAAAATGCTAAACAACAGCACTAAAACGCCTGATTTATACAGCAAAGCTGGTAGTGAACGCTTAGTTATTAATGGTTTAAATGCTATAACCGACAATTTGGAACTGGCATTGGGCTTTAGCCTGAATGCTGCTACTACACTGAAACTGAAAGCAACAGAAATAAGCAATTTCCCTGCCGGAACTCGTATTTATTTATTAGACAAGCAGGAATCAACACAAACAGAGTTAGCTCCCGAAACCGAATACAATTTCAGCACAAGTAGTGCAACTACTAATAACGAAAGTCGTTTCTCCCTCATTTTCCGTACATCCGGTTCTGCAACAGGTATTGAAAATGACGAAAAACAAAATACACAGGTGTTTGTAAATACTGCTAATCAGATTACCATTATTGCTCCCGAAAGAAGCAATTATTGCATTTACAATGCTATGGGGCAGATGATTGAAAACGGAATTGTGAATTCAAAATTCATAACTCAAAACTCAAAGCTAACTACAGGTGTGTATGTTGTGAAAGTAGGCAATCAATCAACCAAAGTAATCATTAAATAAAGTGTTAACCACAGAGAACACAGAGAGAATACACACAGAGAAAAAAAAGAGTTTAAGCTCTGCGTTCTCTGTGTTAAACTCTGTTTCCTCTGTGTGGTAAAAAACAAAATATTATGGAAAAGAAAAAATATATCAAACCATGTATCGAATGGATTCCACTCGACAAAGATATTTCATTAGCATTAGAATCGGCTCCACCAGCAGGTCCGGGCGAAATAGTTTACAATGTACCCGAATTGAATCAGAACAATCCCTATAAAGGTAATTTTGCATAACCTAAATAGTTTTTTGATAATTAAATGATTGATTTACCTGTCGGACTTTTTTATAAATTCCGACAGGTTTTTTTTATCATGTTTTAATTTCGCTTTTTCGTAAACGATTACAACGTTTTTTGCTGTATTGTAAACGATTACATTGTTAAATTTATGTCAAATGCGAATAATTTCAGTATTTGAAATCTATTTTTGAGTTCAGAAATTCAAATTACAAATCTTTAAAATAATAATGTTATGAAAAAACAACTACTAGCCTTTTGCTTGTTAATTTCAGGCTCGCTACTGGCTATCGAAAACAATGTTGAATTAATTGGTAATTCCGATTTTGCCACAAATGTTACAGCTGCTCAAACAGTAAGCGGAACTAGTACTGCAGGTATGTGGTATGCAGGTGATAGTACTTTAGGCACATGGAATACTGCAGGTGGATTTATTGCCGATGCAAGTACAGGTGCATTTGTAACAACAACAGGTGCATTGCCAACAAATGCTTTTGATAATTTTTTGGGACAACTTACTACTGAAACAACTGTCAATTCTGGTCGCTACCACTTGTCAATCAATGCATTGGGTACGCAACCGTTTTACATTAAAATTTCATCTGCTACTGCATTAGGAACAGAGTCGACTTATATGCTGAGAAATCCATCAAGTAGTGCCATCGAAAAACAAGGAACTGCAGATTACAGTGGATATTCGCTGAAGATTACTCCTACTGAAACAGCTACCACTTACACTGCCGATTTAGATTTAGCAAATGCTACGCCTTCAGCTATTCGTATTTATCTGGTATTTCCTAAAGTTGGTGGTGTTACCGTTGACAATATTTCGTTGAAACGTATTGCCGATATCCCTACAACTTATTATATCAGACCTACAGGATCTACAGCTTGGAACAATTTGGTTACTGCAAATGTCATTACTTCGGATGTTATCAATGAAGGAAATGTTCTTTCAATAGATCCTACATTTACTTACTACGTAGCTGCCGGCAATTATACTACCGGTGGACTAAGTGTAACTTCAGGTAAAATTTATGGTGGATTTAGTGGCGACGAAACTTCAATCGACCTTGCAGCCCGACCTCTTTCAGATTTGGATAATAATGGTGTTATTGAACCTTGGGAGTTTACAAACGAGGTAAGCATCAAATCAAGTCAGGCAAATAGTAGTTTTACAGGAACCGGTTCAAATATTTCCAGATTATTAATTGTATCCGGTAATGGAGGCGAAGTAAATGGTGTTACATTAAGTGATTATAATTACACTTCTTATGCTGGTCCTATTATGTTAGGAAAACCAGCTTCATCACCTGCCGCAGCTGATACGGTTGCAACTCTGGCTGGAACACTCCGATTTTGTACAGTAAGAAAAATAAAAACAGCAGTTGCCGGAAGTATTGTTATGACTAATCCACATTCACTTATCGATCGTTGTTTGATAGAGAGTACTGTTAATTTGGCAGGTAACTCAGGTGGTGCTATTAATATGATTTCTTATGGTGGAAAGGTAGAAGGTTGTGTTATACGTAATAACATTGCTGGACACGCAACTGCAGGTCGTGGCGGAGCGATTTGTATTTCTACGGTTGCAACTTCAGGGAATGTAGGGATAGTTCGAAACTGTGTGATATATAACAATGCTGCTTCGGCACAAGGCGGTGCTATACGAATTGATGGTCAGCCGGGTAAACGTGGAGTGCAAATAATCAATTCAACAATTGTAAATAATAAATCAGGATTTGGCGGAGGATCAAGTCAGGCTACCGTTGAATTTGTTAATGGAGGAACAATAGTAAATTCTATTGTAGTGAATCCTGCTTTGACCGAAACTGGTAGTGAAATACGTGCTAATACTGTTAATTCATATATTAGTAATACTGTATATGGCGATTCTACCTACACTGCTGGTGGCTCAAAATCGACAACCATGCGACCAAAAATTACTTCCGATTTTGGCTTTTCGTCTCCTACAACATTTAGTGGAGTAATGATACCTGATTACACATTGCCATTTGACAATGCTGCATACAATGCTATTCGTCAGGCAAATTTCAAACTTACAAGCAGTAGTTCTCCTGCTGTGATACTTGCAGGTGCAAAATCGTTGCCAGCAACCTACACTACAACAGGCACTGTTTATACAATTTCAATTACAGCAGCTATCCCAACTACCGATTTAATGGGTGTTGAACGTCCTGTTTCTACAAGCGGTCACTTGGATTTAGGTGCTTATCAGTATTCAAGCCTTACTACCTCCGAAAAAATTAATTTGTCGGATAAAGTATATTGCTATGCTACTCAAAATGGAATCGGCATTCAAAGCGCCGAAAAATTAAATATCGCTATTTATACCATTTCGGGTCAGCTTGTAAAATCGCTCAACAATGTATCAGGAAACGTAAATATTTCCCTTACAAAAGGTGTTTATATTGTGAAATCGGATAAATTTATCGAAAAAGTAATGGTTAAGTAAAGGTTAAGTAAATAATGATTTGATTGTGTTTTTGAGAAAGGAATTGTTTTCGGACAGTTCCTTTTTTTTAACATGAAAACAAAACGTGCTATTTTACGGATTTAAATCCTGTGTGCAATAAAGAATTTGTAATTCAGGTCAAAATGCCCATTACCCATACCTCCCGAGCGGGGGAATATTGGCTGATTCGAAGGTTAGGTGTCATTCAGTGTGGCCTACAAACTGAGTTTGAATTACATGGCGCTTAATATGCACAAATTATTCATTTGCAGTGTGATACTTTTTTACTACCTTTGCACCCTCAAAAATAAGGTTTAAAAAGATTGTTTTAAATGCAGAAAATCAGAAACATTGCAATTATTGCCCACGTTGACCACGGTAAAACTACCTTGGTTGATAAAATGCTTATGGCAGGGCACCTATTCCGCGACAATGAAAACGCCGGCGAGTTAATAATGGATAATAACGACCTCGAACGTGAGCGCGGTATTACCATTCTTGCCAAAAACGTATCTATCGATTATCAGGGATACAAAATTAATATTATTGATACTCCGGGGCACGCCGATTTTGGTGGTGAGGTGGAGCGTGTGTTGAATATGGCTGATGGCGTACTGCTTTTGGTCGATGCATTCGAAGGCCCTATGCCCCAAACCCGCTTTGTGCTTCAAAAAGCACTTCAAATTGGATTAAAACCGATTGTGGTTGTCAATAAAGTGGATAAACCAAACTGCCGGCCTGATGAGGTACACGAAATGGTGTTCGACCTGATGTACAACCTCGATGCTACCGAAGAGCAACTTGATTTTCATACTATTTACGGCTCAGCCAAAAACAACTGGATGAGCGAGGATTGGAAAAACGAAACAACCAATATTCTTCCGCTGCTCGATGCTATTATCGAATATATTCCGGCTCCTGTAATGCTCGAAGGTACACCGCAAATGCTGATTACCTCACTCGATTATTCGTCGTATGTGGGTCGTATTGCCGTAGGCCGCGTACATCGTGGCGTTCTGCGCGAAGGTATGGATGTAAACCTGGCAAAACGTGATGGGAAAATTGTAAAATGCCGTATTAAAGAATTACATACTTTTACCGGACTTGGCCGTACAAAAACTACTGAAGTAAAATCGGGTGACATTTGTGCATTGGTAGGTATCGAAGGTTTTGAAATTGGCGATTCAATTTGCGATTTACTCAATCCGGAACCGCTTAAACCTATTGCTATCGACGAACCAACCATGAGTATGGTGTTCACTATCAATAACTCACCATTTTTTGGTAAAGAAGGTAAATTCGTTACTTCGCGCCATATTCACGACCGCTTAATGAAAGAGTTGGATAAAAACTTAGCGCTTCGCGTGGAGAAAAACTTAGACTCAGATATATGGAACGTATTCGGACGTGGTGTATTGCACTTGTCGGTATTAATCGAAACCATGCGTCGCGAAGGTTACGAACTTCAGGTTGGTCAGCCACAGGTTATTTACAAGGAAATTGATGGCAAACGTTGCGAACCTATCGAACAGTTGACCATAAACTTACCGGAGGAATGTTCGGGTAAAATTATCGAAATGGTAGCCATACGCAAAGGCGAAATGCTCAGCATGGAAGTAATGAACGACCGCATTCAGTTGGAATTTTTAATTCCATCGCGTGGAATTATTGGTCTGCGTAACAGTGTTTTAACTGCCTCGGCAGGAGAGGCTATTATGTCGCACCGCTTTTTCGAATACCAACCCTACAAAGGCGAAATTGAAAAACGCAACAATGGCTCCATTATTTCCATGGAAAGTGGAACTGCTTTCGCGTATGCCATTGATAAATTGCAGGACAGAGGTCGCTTCTTTATTTTTCCGCAGGACGAAGTTTATTGCGGACAGGTAGTGGGCGAAAGCTCCAAAGAAGGCGATATGGTGGTGAATGTTACCAAATCGAAAAAACTGACCAATATGCGCGCTTCGGGTGCCGACGATAAAACCAAATTGATTCCACCTATTGTTTTCAGCTTGGAAGAAGCGTTGGAATATATCAAAGAAGATGAATACGTTGAATTAACACCTTCAAAAATTCGTCTTCGCAAAATTTACTTAGATGAGAATGAGCGTAAACGCATGACGAAGAAATAATTAAGTGATTTTATATACTAAAATGAAAGAGGCTGTACACTAAAGTATATAGCCTCTTTTTGTACGCCTAAGTGAGGGTCGACTTAATTATTCTTTGCAACTAAACATTAGTTACAATAAAATGTTATATCTTTGTATGCAAATAATTTAAAAGGATGTCGAAAGCTGAGAAAATACTTCAACGATTATTGGCTAAACCAAAGGACTTTAGCTATAGTGAACTTAAAACTGTTCTTGCTTTGTTTGGCTACACCGAGGAGCAGGGAGCTGGCTCAAGAGTTTGTTTTAAAACTTCGAATCATAAAATTAAACTTCACAAACCTCATCCTGGAAATATTTTGAAACAATATCAATTAGATTTGATAATCGAAGAATTGAAAAAGCAACGATTAATTTAAAAGTAATCTGAATATGAAGGACGTATTAAATTATAAAGGGTTTATTGGCAGTGTTCACTTTTCTGCCGACGATAAAGTGTTTTTTGGTAAGATTGAAGGTATTAATGATTTAATAACTTTTGAAGGACGAAGTGTTGATGAGCTTGAAAATGCTTTTCATTTCATGGTCGATGAGCATATTAAAGATTGTGCCGCAGAAAACCTTGATGTTGAAAAAAGTTACAAAGGTAGTTTTAATGTTCGGCTTAACCCCGAACTGCACAGACGTGTAGCTATTTCGGCTAAAATGCGAGGTGAATCAATAAACAGGTTTATTTCGAATATGTTATCTCAATCTCTTATGTAAAAAACTTAAGGTTTTAGTTGCTTGAAATCTTTCTCCCCGCTATTTGATAGCATTAAAATACAAAGCTCAAAAACGTTTAAACTATTTTACAATAACGGTTTTTTTTGTGTTCATTTTGTCCGAAATTATTTTACAAACATAAACTCCGGGTAAAAGTTGAATATCAAAAGACATTGATTCCTCTGCTGATACTTTCGACGAAAATACTTCACGTCCGCTCATGTCGTATAATAAAATATGTGCATTCATTTCCGACATGTTTTGAAAGAATAATTTTGAGTCGGAATAATAGACATTTGCTTTTATTTCATCGATTTTTGTGGTAATAGGTCTGTAAGTTAGTATTTTAAATCGTTCCTGTGTCGAAGTCGTATTGGTAGCCGTAAAGCTGTATTCGGTTTTATTTCGAATGTCAATAAGCTGATTCGTGGTTACATCCAACAAATAGAGCTCATCGTAAGTAATATCCATATTGTAGTTTTCGAGGGTCAGTGTATATTCGGTTTCACCGGTTCCGGCTCTGAAGCCTAACTTTGTTTCGTTCAGGTCGGGCATGGTGTTAATCTGATAATTACTCACAAGCTCCGAATCGAATAAGCGGGGCATGCCGGCATCGCCGGTCATTTTGTAACCATCCCAGCCGTTGTCGAACTCGCGTGTAGTGCCCTCCTTTTTAAATAACCACAATACATCATTTCCTTTAGTAGCACCTCTTAACTCTATTCGAAGCCAGGGTAAATTTGTTTCCTTGGGTGCGCGTTGCATCACACTATCTTTTACTTTTGCTGTACTATAATTTATATTCAACGTTGTGGCAGCGGTGCATTTTACCAAAAATGCCTGCATGGAAGGTATTTGACGTTGAAGGTTTGTCGGTGTAGTCTGGCTCGCTATGTTTTTCGGAATTGCTACATATTGACCCGGATTACTACCCGATGATGCTTTGTTTGTTCCCCAACTATTGAAAGTTCCGGTGTTGTAGATATAAACCGTTTCTTCCATATTAGCTCCAAATTGAATTTGTTTAATATCAATTGCAGATGTATATGGATTTCCTATTAAATGCTGTCCGGGATATTCGCCTTTTACGTTTGTTTCTCTGGGAGTAAAACTGAGGTTGAGATTTATATTTCCGTTGAATAATAAACCAGTAAAGGTAAAGAATCGGGGAGCTGATTGCACAATTTCATAACATTTGATGTTTTGCATGGATGCTCCATCGTACAATTGTGTCCAGCGTTTAACGGGTGCTGTATTCGTGCTACTTGTAACACCCCAGCCGGTCTCGTTGTAAACACGTACATAGCCGCCGGAGAAAATGGATGTTACATTGCTTACCGTTTGTACCGGTATACCTATAAACTGCCAGTTGTATTTACTGTTTACTACTTCGTTCAGATTCCACCAGGCTTTTGAGTACATTTCCACAGTTGCCTGTGGTGTTCCTGCGGCATACATAAGTGTGCCATTAGCTAATGTTTCGGAAGCTTTTATTACGAGCGAAGCAGCTGTTCCGTTATTCACTAACTGTCCTCCTGAAGTTCCGATAATATTTAATGATTTATTAGCATTAACGGTCAGTTTCGGACTAACAGCATCGTGCGAAGCCAGTATTGTTAAATTATGTGCTGCCTCGTCGCTTGTAATTTCACAATTTCCATCTATGTAAACCTGTACGGCAGGATGCAGATTGGCCGACGGTATGGTATCGTGATTCCAGCGGGCTGCTGTGCTCCACGCTTCGGGGGTGGAAACGCCAACGCTATTGGTGAAAGTTGTAGAGGGCCAGGGAACAAATGTATTCGGGTTATTGGCACCGCTTACATCTGTCAGGTAATTTTCAGTACCTTCATTGCCATCATATTCAAAAGCCCGGATAGTATAAGTAAGTCCGGGATACAAATTACGAACTAAAACCGAACCCACGGCATCCGAACCGTTATAAATACAATAATATCCGGTTGTTTCCTGCTGCGTGCCTTTGCTGTTCCAGTTGTTGCTGGCAGTAAAAGTTGTAAAATTATGTGGATTGGTTATATCGCCCGTACCTTCTTTCAAAAATACCACACGCGAACCCCGGCTGCCATTTGTCCACGAAATCTGAGCTGTTGTAAATGTGGGATTCGCTACAATATTGCTGGTTTGTAACTCTATGATTGTGAATGAATTGGTGCCAATAGAGCCGGAAGTATTTCCTTCAACCGAAATGCTTACAGTTCCCGCTGGTAACCCGTAAGCAGGAAAGCTACCTGTAGGAATAATTGAATTCGGACTTGTAGTACTCAAATTAAGCGAATATGTACCATCAACAATTGACACCGAATTATAAATATAGGTAATGCCATCATCTAAAATACTGATTTTTACAGTTGTGTCCGAACCACTTGCGGTGCCGTTAAGTATAGGTTTTCGGTTTGTAGTAATATTGTCGGAAGATGAGGAGCCTGTATCCGAGTAGCTTGTGTTTTCGAGGTCGATAGTAACATTTGAGGCATTAATTGTTAATTCACCCGAAGTTGCATCGGTCGAAACATTGTCGGCAGCATCGGTAACTGTGGCTGTAACATCGTATGTAAAACCTGCCGGTATTTTATTTGCTACAGGTACAATTAATGTCCATGCAGTACCGTTCAGCGATAAATGTCCATCGCCATTCGTATAAGTTACACCATTGACCAAAACTTTTAATACTTCGCCATCCAAAACTGTTGCTGTACCCTGTATCGTTGGTGAAGCATCGTAGGTCGCAGCCATTGCTGTTACTGTTGGTATAGGGGTTGGAGCGGTAATGTCAATTAAGAAACTGTTCGATGCCAATGCACCTGTGCTGGTAGTTAAGTTCAGTGTAACATATCCTTCGGGCAGACCTCCTGAAGGCCATGTGCCCGATGTGGGTGTAGCAACACTAAGGTCAATTGTAAATGTTGAATCAGCGGCTGTATAAGTTATCCCTGTTCCTGTTGTATAGGTTAATGTGGTTAATGTTCCCGAAACATAATATTGCACAAGTACACTTGTAAATGCCAATGCATTGTTGTTTTTACCTGCAATTATGGGGTTTCGTTTTGTAGTAATATTGTCGGAAGACGATACACCTGTATCCGAAACAGGATCATTACTCAAATCGATACTTGGCGGTATTAAACGTATTGTATTAGTTCCCGACGAACCGGGGTTACCTGCCGGGTCAGTATAGCTGTTATTCAAAACAGTTACTACCGGCGAGTATCTGGAGCTGGTAGAAACGATGGAGGCTGTCCATATTTTTGGGTCAGCTGTTTGTGCTAAGCCACTTAAAGTAGCATTGGTTATTGTAATATCGCTTGTTGTAAACGAACTACCCGGATTTTCACTAAACGTAAATGTTACAATTTTTGATTCGCCGGTTGAAATCGTTGTGCCTGAAAAACTTACGGCTACAGTGGGTGGTGTCCAGTCGGCAGCCAAAGTTAATTGGGTAGCGGCAGAACCATTATTGGCTGGCGAAGCTAAATCCTGATATGTATTAGCTGCAATATCAAATGTGGGAGCAGCAACTGTTGTACCACTTTGCGTAAAGGTAGCGGTATACAAAGTGGGGTCGGTTTCGCTTTGCGCAAACCCTGTTAAATTTCCACCTGTATAAGCTACATCGTCAATTGTAAAGCCTAAAACTAATTGTACAGCTTTCATTTGCCGATAAATTAACATCACTACTTGTAATGACTACTGAAGGTGCTGTAGTGTCGGTTGACGAAACAACAATTGTAAGGTCTTGCGTGTCGGTATGATTATTCCCGTCGGTAACTGTAACAGTTACATAATAAGTGCCATTTGTATGTGCATCTTTAAAAGTAAGATAGCCTGAATTTGGGTTTATACTAAAAAGTGCGGCATCTGCTCCTCCTGTTATCGAATACGAAAGTACATCGCCATAATCTGCATCTGTAGCAGTTACGGTTGTAACTTCAAGATCACTTGTTAGTAAATTAATTGTAGCACTACTACCACCGCCGTTCGAAGTAATTACCGGTGAATTATCATTTGTATTTGTAATAGTAACTGCAATAGCTTGTGTATCGGTTGTACCCTGAGTGTCAGTAACTGTAATTTGAACATCATACACATTATTTAATCCTGCATCAGTCGGGTTTTCAAAATCGGGAGCAGTAACAAAAGTAAGCACACCAGATGCCGCATCGATAGAGAATTTTGCTGCATCAACTCCACCTGAGATAGAAAATGTTTTTGTTGAAGCTGGATAGGCAGTTTGTCCTGAACCGCCTGCAGGATAAACAGTTGCAGTATTAGTAGTTACTGTTGTGCTATTTTCAGCTATTGACAGTGTTGCGATTAATCCACCACCATTTGAAGTTATTACAGGGTCTGCATAGCTATTTTGTGCTATTCTTAATTCATCCAAACTACTGCCGACTCCTGCTGAGTTGCAAGAAATTAGAGTTTGATTGTCAGTAAAAACAGAAAGAGATGCAGGATAGATTAAAAGCCAAAGTCTGCCAGTAACTACTGTGCCACCAAGTACGGTCGTTTCTTCGAAAACTACACCATCTGTATTTCCAACCCTTAAATTAATCCAACCGTTTATGGTTTGTTGTTGTCCATTTAATGTGAAATTTAATGTGCCCCCTATATTATTTCCACTAAATGCAGGTAATGCAGGATTTGCAGAAATAAACTTAAAAGAAGTGCTAGCTACAGGTGTAGTTATATCTAACTTATTGTTAGTTAATGTGCCCGGGTATATTTTCGGAAAAGTTAATGATGCAGCATAATTTGCAATAGGAATCAACAAGAATATATAAATGAATATTGATCGTTTCATAAATTCAATACAATTCCCAAATGCAACGTATTTAATCAATTTTATTCTGTGTCGTGATACTACTTTGTATGTAGCAGTATTTATTACAGAATGTTTCGGTTGTATCTCTTTGTTAATCATGTTAGTAGGGTGCAATTATATTCGATTTTAATCAATTGAAATCAAATATAGAATAAAAATCAAACATTTGATATTTTTTTTTGATTATTTTTTTTGTAAAAAATATATATATTGATAATCAATTAGATAGATGGCTTAAAACTAATTGATTTGTTCATTTTTCAGAATAAAACTTTTCGAAAAAATGACTATTACAAATACTGTATTTTTGTAATAAATTATATTACTGCCAATGCTAATTCGGATAAATATTTATTGATAAAAATAAGTATGGTTTCAACCGAAATGAATTTTATTTATATTAGTGATTATAAGTAATTAGAAATATTTAATATACCATTTTTAAAATTTAATAGAACGCTGATTTTCGCTGATTTAGCGGAAAAGAACGGATTAAAAGAAATGGATTATTACCCAATAAATTGGGGAGGATTTTGCTGCAACTTTCTGAAAATCATTCCGACTTGTCGGAATTAAAATCAGTTTTCAATCCGCTTTATCAGCGTAAATCCGCGTACCATTTCTTTGTTTTCTTAAATTGGGAATACGACAATATTTGAATTCAATTACTTATAAGTTAGAGTATTATTTATTTTTGCAATTTTATTTTCTACCCCCAAACCCCTAATGGGGGCTTTAGGACGTAGTTTATGAATTTTTGCTTGACGTAAAACAGTCAATTAGTCGCAATCTTTAGCCCCCAGTAGGGGGTTGGGGGTCAATAAAATACTAACATATATAAACTTTACTATAAAAAAATGAAATTCCTGCTTGCAATTAAACGTATTTGTATTAATTCCAATTAGTTAAATAGTTGTTTCATGGAACAATTTATCAAAATACCTATTATTTTTGTATGTTGCATTCCTTCCTATTGTTTGAAAACTATCAGTATTAACTTTTAAAATAAAACAGTCATGAGAAAATTTACGATTTACTTATTGTTGTTTTTTGCATTTCACTTGTCGGCTCAGGGCACTGAATGGAAATGGGCAAAAGCTACAGGCGGAGATAAGCAAAACATGATGTCCGGGATTGCTGTTGATTCAACCACAACGAATCCTATCTATGGTTGTTTGGACAAAAATGCAAAAAACTACTATCCATTAGCCACAATGCCGGCACAGTGTATTTACGATTCAACTTCGATGCCTGTTTATGGTTGTATGGATTCAAAAGCTAAGAACTACAATCCATTAGCCACAATGCCGGCTCAGTGTATTTACGATTCAATATCTCAACCAATCTATGGCTGTATGGATAGCAAGGCGTTGAATTATAATCCGTTGGCAACTGCTCCCGGACAATGTTTGTACGATACAACTCAAATTATTGGTTGTATGGATCCGAAGGCTCAGAATTACAATCCGAAGGCCACGATACCTGCAATGTGTAATTACGATTCAACAAATGTTCAACCTCCAACAAGTTTAACATATCGGGTAACAGTTCCTGCCGGCACTTACGAATGTTATTTTGCAGGGATGATAAACAACTGGACACAGCAAAAAATGACCAAAACGGGTAATTTGCAATACGAAATTACCTTCCAGAATGCTACTAAAGAACAGGAATATAAATACTGCTCTGGGCCAGGCTGGGCATTTGGCGAGATTACACCTGATGGCAAAAACCGTGTTTGGACAGCCAATGATGTGGTAACCGGCTGGGCAAATGTGTATAACCCCAATGCGACCGGAACTGATGTTACCTATACTGTAACTGTTCCTGTTGGAACTATTGAATGTTATTTTGCAGGTGCTGCCAACAACTGGCAATTCTCGAAAATGACAAAAATATCGGAAAGAATATTTAAATTCACTATAAATACGCCTTATCGCGACAAATACAAATTCCTTTCGGGGCCCGATTGGAAGTATTGTGAGCTGGATTCGATGCTCCAATCTACACAGGACAGAAACTACTCCACATCGGACAAAGTGGTTCGTTGGGGATTAATTTACAATCCGGGTGGTGTTGATATTATTTTTGGATGTACCAACCCGAAAGCCCTGAATTTCAATAAATATGCTACTAAAGATGATGGAAGCTGTAAGTTCCCGATTACAACAGAACCTGTTTATGGCTGCACCAATCCGGTAGCGCGCAATTATAACCCGTTAGCTACTATCGAAAATGGCAGCTGTTTGTTTGGTGACTCTACCATGATTGTGTGGGGTTGTACCAATCCAACGGCTTCGAATTACAATCCGAAAGCGGTGAAAGATAATGGTACTTGCGTGTTCGGAACAACAAATTATATTTTCGGTTGTATGAACACAACTGCTAAAAACTACAATCCGTTGGCAACAAAGGAAGATGGTAGTTGTATATTTGTCGATTCTGCCTTAGTTATTTGGGGTTGTACCAATCCTACAGCTACGAATTACAATCCAAAAGCCACCAAAGAAAACGGAACTTGTACATTTGTCGACTCTGTACAGGTAGTTTGGGGATGTACCAATGTTCAGGCCAAAAACTACAATCCGAAAGCCACCATGGAAAATGGAAGTTGTGTATTTGCTACCGACCCAACCGTAATATTTGGGTGTACAAAACAAGGAGCATTGAATTATAATCCATTGGCTAATAAAGAAAATGGTTCGTGTATATTCAGAGATTCGACTATTGCGGTGCTCGGCTGTACCAATGCAATGGCGAAAAATTACAACCCGTCAGCCACAAAGGACAACGGAACCTGTATTTATCAGGATTCTACCAAAATGATTTTGGGATGTACTAACCCGACTGCTAAAAATTACAACCGTCTGGCAACACACGACAACGGAACCTGTGTATTCAGCGACGAACCAACCAAAATTTTCGGTTGTACCAAATCGACCGCTAAAAACTTTAATCCGTTAGCCACTGTCGAAAACGGTTCGTGTGTGTTTGCCGATACCATTAAACTGCCGGTTTACGGTTGTACAAACAAATTAGCGCTGAATTATAACCCATTAGCAACTGTAAACAACGGAACTTGTAAATTCGTTGAGCAATTGGTTAAAGGATGTACTGATAGAAAAGCCAAAAATTACAATCCGTTAGCAAGAGTGAACGATGGTACTTGTACTTACGATTCAATTAAAACCGTGTATGGTTGTACCGATTCGTTAGCATTGAATTACAATCCATTAGCAAAAATTGATAACAATAATTGTATTTACCAAACGCTTATTCCGGGCTGTATGGACGAGTTGGCTCTGAATTATAATCCGTATGCCAATGTAAAAGATGGTTCGTGTAGATATCAGGTAAAAATTTGGGGTTGTACCGATAAAACGGCTTTGAACTTTAATTCAAATGCGACCCACAACGATGGTAATTGTCAGTATGTTACACAGATTTTAGGATGTACCGATCCATTGGCTACCAATTACAATCCGTTGGCAACCAAGGATAACCGCAGCTGCGTGTTCCCGCCGGTAGTTTCGCTCGGTTGTACCAACAAACAGGCACTCAACTACAATCCGAATGCAAATACCGACAATGGTACCTGTGTTTTCGAAACCATTACCGATACCATCAAAGGTTGTATGGACAAAGCAGCGCTCAACTATAATCCTGTGGCCACAAGCTCAAACGGAAGTTGCGTGTATGCCGGCGTGTCGATTGCAGGTTGTACTTCGCGTATGGCATTGAATTACAATCCGAATGCCACCGAGGACGACGAAAGTTGTATCTTTGCCAAACCTGTAAATATTGTATTACCGGTTGATAAAGATGTGTTAGTTGCTGTAAAAGATACTTTGGCAAAAATTATTGAAAATTCGTGTTCGTTCGACTTTAGCACACCAATTGATACGGTTTATATTGTCAGTTCAACTCCGTTGAGTGTGACTGAAATTGAAGTGGTTTGGGCAATAAAACAAGGTACAAAAATTACAAATATAACATCGAGTTACAAAGTGGATAAAGATGGAAAAGCATTGTTATTCTTATCGCTTGTTTGTAATGGAGGTAGTTTGCAGGGCGTTGTAAGTGGACGTTATGGAGCACCTTACGGAGGTGCATCTGTACAGGGAGTTACTGTTTCGTCGTACTACGAAGTACCTGCTGTTTCCACCCGATTGATGACTTTGATGCAGGGTAATGCAAATGTTTCGTTGTATCCGAATCCGGTAAATGACAGGTTGCAGATTCTGTACAAGAGCAATAGTGATGAACGTATTTCGGTTCAAATTACAAGTCTTGATGGCAAACGTTTATTAACTAATGAATTTAATGCAATAACCGGTCAAAATCGATTCGAACTGAACACAACCATGCTTTACGAAGGTATTTATATGATTTCTGTTCGCAACAATTCGGCATTGATACATGTAAATAAATTGGTAAAAAAATAGATTTGAAAATTCACCTCTCCCCAACCCTCTCCCAAAGGAGAGGGAGCAGGAAGCGATAGGTCAAATTTAATAAAATCCAACAAATCCCGACTATTAACTATTTGTTGTCGGGATTTGTTTTTCTGAATTAATTAATGTATTTAATGTTATGTTTTGTAATGACCCCCAACCCCCTACTGGGGGCTAAAGATTGCTACTGATTGACTGTTTTACGTTTAAGCAAAAATTCATAAGCTACGTCTTAAAGCCCCCAATTGGGGGTTGGGGGTCGTGAAAACAAATTTTAGAAAACACTTCATTGTTTAATTCCTATTACTTATGAACCGATTTTACCTGATAGTATTATTTTTCTGTAGTCTGACCATATTTATTGGACAGGCTCAGGATACGCTTTATCTCTACACCAAACACGATTGTTCGGTTTGCAAACAGACCAAGCAGGTATTTCAAGGCAGGGGAGTGGGTTTTGTGGAAAAGGACGTGGCATTGTCGGCTAATGCTTCCGAAATGCTTCATAAGTTGGCTGTTTCCGGTTTCAAAGGCAGTATTTACATGCCGGTCATTTTTCTGGGGAATAAATTAATGCATCCTGCCTATTCTACGGCAAATGGTTTGGTAGCTGTCGAAATAAATGCAGTTGTAGATAGTATCTGGACGAAAAAGATTAGCGGAAAAGTTGTATCTTTACCTGTCAAAGCGATTGCGGAAGTTGAGAGAAATGCTTCAATAACTGAAAATGCGGACTGTGAGCATGTCACAGGTGCTTTTTATCTCGTAGTAGCAAACTATCCAAACGAAAATGAGGCGATGAATGCTGTACGGATATTATTGAAAAATAATTATCCGAATGCAGGTTTCGTTCACAATAAAGGCTTTTATAAAGTTTATACAGGACTTTATCCCGATTTTAAAACTGCTTCGGCACAGTTAGTTGTCGAAAAAATAAAATTCACCGATGCTACGCTTTTGGAGGCAAAATAATGTGGTGTTAAAAATTTATTATGGAACAGGAAATCAGATATAGTACTTTACTTCAATACATGCAGGCAGGAATTGTAGTGCATGCTCCCGACACAACAATTTTGATGAATAATTCCAAAGCTGCGGAGCTTTTGGGACTTACTCAGGATGAGTTATGTGGCAAAACTGCTATCGACCCTGCCTGGAATTTTATTTCGGAGGAAAATATACCATTGTCTGTCGAAGAGTTTCCGGTAAGTAGGGTTTTAGCAACTCTTCAACCTATTCAAAATCAGATATTAGGAGTTGTTAGTCCAATGAATAAGGGTATAAACTGGCTGACAGTAAATGGTGTACCATTATTTAATAATATGGGAGTATTGGATGAAATTATTATTAGTTTTATTGATATTACACCACGAAAAGTTGCAATGGATAGTTTGCGCAGAACTAAAAAAGATTTGACAAGGGCGCAGCAAATTACACATATAGGAAGCTGGTATTTAGATATTGCATCAAACGAGGTAGAATGGACAGAAGAGTTGTATAAAATGTATGGTTTCAATCCCGAATTGCCTCCACCTCCTTATACTGAACATCAAAAACTTTTTACGCCTGAGAGTTGGGATTTGTTGTCTGTGTCGTTGGCAAATACCCTCGATACAGGAATTCCCTACGAACTTGAACTTAAAACTGTGAGGAGCGATGGTTCAAATGGATGGATGTGGGTGAGAGGTGAGGCCGAGAAAGATTTGGATGGGAAAATAATTAGCTTATGGGGTGCAGCTCAGGATATTACCGAACGTAAAAATACAGAAGAACGGCTTCGGGAAAGCGAAAAGCAGCTATTGAAAAAAACACAGGACCTGGAACACCTGAATAGCTTTTTCGTAAATCGCGAACTTCGCATGGTGGAGCTTAAAAAAGAAGTAAACGAACTGCTCGAAAAATTGGGAATGGAGAAAAGATACGAATAAACTTATTCCACATACTCTAACCAGAAGTTTTCGCCATCGAATACGCCGTACGAAAACAATGAAACAAAGTCGCCGAGGATAACAACGCGGCTTTTGTTTTTTAGTTGCAGGTCGAGTGCTACATGGCGATGTCCGTACACAAAAAAGTCGATATCAGGGTGTGTTTCGGAATAAGCTTTGGAGTATTTTACTAAATTCTCCTGATGCTCGCCCTGATACTTTCCGTCGTAAGCTTTGTGTTTCAGGCGGTTTTGCTTCGACCAGTTATATCCGAATTTCTGCCCCCACTCA